>Ga0181533_1001049_pt1 | contig 36162 bp, 28 predicted proteins | sample PEATcosm2014_Bin_45_FD_119772 | JGI IMG/M metagenome (GOLD analysis project Ga0181533, IMG submission 119772) | Peatland microbial communities from MTU Mesocosm Facility, Houghton, MI, USA - PEATcosm2014_Bin11_60_metaG | ecosystem: Environmental > Terrestrial > Soil > Wetlands > Peat | place...
CGTCCGGGTTGTTGCCCTGAAGTTTCTGGTAGCTGGCCGTGGTCGGGGGTTGCTGGACCAGGCTCACGAACGTGTTCCAGGCGTTCAAATCCCCGTGCCGGACCTCGCCCGCCTTGATGGCATCCCAATCATTGGCCTGGCCACCCAAATAGGAACAGGAAAAGTCCGCGTTCGGACGCTCGGTGACATTGTAAAGCCCCCAGTAAAGCCCGTTGACGTAGAGTTGAACGAACCGGCCGCGCGCCGACGGATGCCGCATGGCCAGCAGGAGGCGGCGTCCGAATTCGTCCCGGATGTAGGTGGCCTTCCCGCTGTCGCCACTGAGCCAGAACCAGGCGTCGTTGAAACCGGCCCGCAAGACCAGGCTGTGAAACGTCGTCGCGGCGCCCGGCTCCTGGAAGAGGTCATACTTGAGCGTGCCCCCGTATTCCGGTTTGAACAGGAGCCGGAAAGACTTCTTGGGCTCCGAGCGTCCCACCCCGCCCTGAATCCGCAGCCCGCAATCGATCTGAAACTCTGACAAGCCGTTGGTATCCAGCCATTCGATTGACGCCGGTCGCTCCCAATTTGCGCCGTGCTGCTCAGAGTTCGCATAAATCCCAATGGCGGGGTCGAACAGGTTGGACATGCTTGTCGAGAGAAACAGCGACGGCAGCGACCGCAAGGCGGCCAGCGACTGCGCCGCATTCGGGCCGGTAATTTGCTGGTTCATGGCATAACTGGCCGCGTTGGCGGGGAAACCGGCGCTTATCGCGCTTTGCTCGCTCTGGGTGAGGACGTTCGTCAGGCAGATATAGGTCTGTGTGGCAACGGCCGTGGACCGGTAGCCCGGTTTGGAGGCGACGGCGCGCAGGACGGTGCCGTGCGTAATGGGGAGCGGCCCTGTGTAGCTGATGGCGCCGGCGGCCGTGGGGGCGGCGCCGTTGGTCGTAAAGAGAATCTCCGCCCCATCCGTGTCCGTGGCCAGACTCACCGTGAAGGGCAGGCTGACAAAGCCTCGCTGGACGCTGAACTGAATGTCGTCCACCAGGCCCAGATACGCGCTGGAATTGGTTGCCCCGGGCGTTGGCTGGGTCAAATAGCCTTGGACCGTCCAGGTCATCGTCTGCGCGTTCAAAGCAACGCCATAAGAGACCCCATCCACCTGAGGCGGATACGCCGGGTGATATTGGAAAGCGATGGTCTGTCGGTCCGACTCGACCAAGCCCAGATACTCCCCGGCGACGCTGAGCTTGAAGTTCGTGTGCAACTGGGCGCCGGCAACCGAGCGATCCTTGCCGGAGGCGAAGACAACCAGGAACTGGCCCGATGCCAGATTGGTCGAGGGAAAGGTCCATTTCGCCAGGTCGGACGCAGTATCGGTCAGGTGCCATCCCGCCAGGCTGACGGGGGTGGCGTTTGTGTTCCAAATCTCGATCCAATCCGGCTTGTCCCCGTCCTCATCCACCAGGGTCCCGCCCCCGGCCATAAATTCGCTGATCACCACTTGTGCCATCAGGGCCTGGCCGGTCAAGCCGAGCACCATCACGGACAAAGCTGTTTTGAGTTTCATAACTCCCAGAGCGCTCCGCCGCCAATCGGCCGAGCCAGACGCGGACCCAAACGCGCCAGCCTCGGGCTTGAATTCAATTGGCGTTCTGAAAAGCGAGTCTATCAGGACCGGCCTTGCCTGGGGAGTGTGCGTTTGGATGCACACCGTCTTCCCGCCGCATGACGGGTGTGGCTCTCAACGCGGATTCATTAACGGCACAACCGGACGGGAATTCCCTGTTTGGCGAGGAACTGTTTGACATCGCCCACGGTGTATTCCCCGAAATGGAAAATGCTGGCGGCCAGCACCGCGTCGGCCTTGCCCTCGATCAGGACCTGGGCTATATGATCGAGGTTCCCCGCTCCCCCGCTGGCCACCACCGGCACACCGACTGATTCACTGATGCGCCTGGTGATGACCAGGTCAAAGCCCGCCTTGGTGCCGTCGGCGTCGATGCTGTTGAGCACGATCTCCCCGGCCCCCAGGGACACCGCTCGTTTGGCCCACTCGATGGCGTCCAGACCCGTGGGTTTGCGCCCGCCATGCGAGAAAACCTCCCAACGGTCGGGCGCCGCTTTCCTGGCGTCGATCGAGACCACGATGCACTGGCTGCCGAATTTCTGGGCGCCTGCCCGGATTAAATCCGGGTTTGCCAGGGCGGAGGAGTTGATGCTGATTTTATCGGCGCCGGCCCGGAGCATGGCATACATGTCTTCGACCGAACGAAGCCCGCCGCCCACGGTCAGCGGCATGAAACACTGGTCGGCCGCCCGTTCAATGACCTCGACCATCGTGGCCCGCCCGTGCGCGCTGGCGGTGATGTCGAAGAACACCATCTCATCGGCTCCCTGCTCGTTGTAACGCAGCGCCAACTCCACCGGATCCCCGACATTGCGCAACTCCCCGGCCTCGGCCTTTCCAAACCGGACCCCGCGCGTAACCTGGCCCGCATGCACGTCCAGACAAGGGATGACACGCTTTGCTATCATGATGAAATCTCCACCCGCTCTTAATCTTAATCTTAATCTTAATCTTAATCTTAATCCTAATCCTAAACCCCGCCGATCCACTTGCGGTCCTCCCACACCGCTTTGAGGGACGTGAGGTTGCGGCGGTCGAGGATGTTCCTGGCGGCGGCCAGAAGCTTGCCGCGCTTGAGGTTGTTCCAGGCGTCACTGGCGCTGATGGCGGCGAACTGGAGGACGCTCGGGTCGCGGTAGCAATCGATCATGCAGCGGGTGCAACCGTCGCGGATGAGTTTGGACTGGTCGAACTCATAGATGCTGCACATCGGCTTTTCCCAGAAGTGGCAGCGGTAGAGATTCAGGTTCCAGTCCAGGTAGAAATACTTGTGGCCGCCCAGGCAGCCGAACTTCTCGGGTTCGCCCCGCAAATGCCGCTGCATCTCGGAGAGAGACTCGCGCGGGTTGACGACCGGGAAACCGCTGCGTTGTTTCATCTGCTTGATCTTCTCGAAAACCTCGATCAACTCCCCGGTCTTGTAATTGACCAGGCTGGAGTCGCTGAAGCTCAGATAGCTTGAGGCGAGGCTGCTCAAGGGGTAGCTGAAGGTGCAGCTCCGGAAACCGAGCTCGGTCAGGAATGCGGGGAGCTTGTCGTAATCCTCGATCAACCGGCTGGCAGTGACGCTGGCCGTGGTTTGCACGCCAAGCTGGCCGAAGACTTCGTTGGCGCGCCGGATTTTGCGGCAGACCTCCGGCAGCCCCCGGTTTTTCTCGTGTACCGCCACGTCGTGGGCGTCCACGGACATGATGACGCTGCTCAGGCCGTCTCGGGCCAGTTGGCGCATGTTTTGCTCGGTCCAGAGCGAGCCGTTGGTGCAGATCATCGGGCGAATGCCCCGCTCGGCCGCATAGCGGGTCATTGCGGCCAGGTCTTTGTGCGCCAGCGGTTCGCCGCCCACAAAGAGCAGGTAGCCAATGTGGTTGCGCAGGCATATCTCGATCACGTCGCGCGCCTGCCCGAGCGTCACGCTGCGCCGCAGCTTCGGGTCAAAACGATCCACGGCGAAATTGCAGAAATCGCACTTGGCGTTGCAAATGTTGGTGATGGCAAACTGCAGATAGCCCGGTCCGCCGTGGCGCAGCACCTCGCCCACGAGTTTGAAGGGCCTGGCGCCGGGCCGCGGGACGGGAGGCGCCAAATCGCTTCCCGCCCCGGCGAGCCTTGGGGCCCGCCGCGCGCGCGCGTCAGTCAAGGCAGCACTGCTCATGCCGATCATAGCCGCATCTTAGCGCCAAAACCGGCGACAGGCCAATTCTTTCCGGTCATCATCTCTTCGCCAAGAGCGCATCTCTGACTCGGTCCATCACCCCTGGCCAGTCGCCCGGCTGGCTTTGGCGGAACAGACGCAGGGTGGGATACCACGGGGTGTCGGACCTGTGAACCATCCAACGCCACTCGCCGGCAAAAGGCAGCAGCATCCAGGCCGGTTTGCCCAAAGCCCCGGCCAGGTGAGCCACGGCGGTATCGACCGAAATGACGAGGTCGAGTTGGACAACGGCGCTGGCTGTCTGGTCAAAGTTGACGAACCGGGCGCCCAAATCCGTGAGACGGTTCGCCCATGGGGCCTGAGCCAGGTCCGATGCCCTTGGGCCTGCCTGAAGGCTGAACCATTGAACGCCCGGCAAATCCATGAGCGGACCAAAATACGCGAGCGCCATCGAACGGTTGCGGTCATTCTTGTGTTTGGCGTCCCCGGCCCATGCGAGGCCAACTTTGAGGCAGCCCGCCTCCGCCGGCCCGATTGGGAAGACCTCTTTGGGCGGGGTGAGATAGGGCACTTTGGCCGGGAGCGTTGCCTGCGTGGTCCGGAAAATGGCCGGCAGGCTCAATAGCGGGGTGTGGAAATCGAATGCAGGCAAGCCGGCCCGCCCGGGGGCAACACGGCTGACGCCCGGCGCGCGGGCCAGAAGGCCGGTCAGGGCCGGGGGACAGCCGAGCAGCACTTCACCGCCGCGCTCCGCCACCAGCGGCGCGTAACGGATGAACTGGATGACGTCGCCGTAGCCTTGCTCGGCATGCAGCAGAATACGCCGCCCCCCCAACTCGCGCCCATCCCAGAGCGGCTGGGAAAACTCCCCGGCGGGCGTGGTGAAGTCTTTGAGTTTCCAGCGCCATTCATATTCCGTCCACCCTCGCTCCCACTCGCCTTTGGCCAGCAAGGCGGTGCCAAGCTGCCAATGGGCCTCGGCATGGGCCGGTTCGAGGCGCAGGACCTGTTGGCAACACGCTATCGCCGCATCGAGATCCGGTTGTTCCTGGTAAAGAAGGCTCTGGTTGATTAGAGCGCCGGCATGGCCCGGACGCAGGGCCAGGGCTTGGCGATAGGCGGCCATGGCTTCGGCCGGCCGGTCCAGGCATTGCAGAACCAGGCCGAGGTTGTAATGGGCGTCGGCGTTGCCCGCATCGAGGGCGATTTCCCGGCGGCAACACTGGGCGGCCGCCTCGAGGTTGCCGCGCTGCTTGTGCATGGCGCCCAGCAGCAAATGCAACCGCGGATAGGAAGGGCGCAGCCGGATGGCGGCCTCGAGGCACCGGACCGCCTCGTCCAGTTGATTAAGCTCCCGGAGGGCCACGCCGAGGCGGCAATGCGCCTCGAAGCAGTCAGGCTCCTGTTGCAGGACCGCGACGAACAGCTTGGCCGCCTCCAGCGCCCGGCCTTGCCCGGCACAGGCGCAGGCGCGCTGGAAGAGTTGCTCCGCCGGGCCGGCCGGCAGTTGTCCGGAGCGTGGAGCGTGGGGCATGAGGGGTTGGAGCGTGGGAGCGTGGAGCGTGGGAGCGTGGAGCGTGGGAGCGTGGTAAGAGCTACGCTGCCCAAACGCTCCACGCTTCGACGCTCCACGCTTGCACGAGCCCCTAGGCCTCCCAACCCGGGCGGTTGTGGCGCCTAACGAACCGGGCGGCTTCCTCGGGGATGTTGGGCGAGCACATGCCCGGGCCGTCCCATTCCATGCGGCGACCTGGGCCGACGCGCAAGGCCACGCAGCCGAGCAGAACCACTTCGGCCAGGTAAGCCGCGATGTCGAAGTTCGAGTAGGCGGGCGTGCCTTCCTTCATCATCCTGAACCACTCCTGCATGTGGCCCGGGGAGCGGGGGATGGTTTGCGGCACGGCCTTGCAGGCATCGTGCTGATTGCTGTTGGTGTACCCCTCCTCGCCATTCATGCACACGAAGAAGCGGGCGCCGTAATCGTCCGGAGAGAAGACCTTGCCCTTCTCGCCAATAATGAGGGCGCCGCTGCCAGGGAGGGGGTCTTTGATCGACTTGAGGATTTCCTTCACGGCCTCCTCGGGCGGGCGAAGGGTCGTTTTGTCGTCCGGATGGCCGTCATACCACCAGAACTTGAGCGGAGGCAGGCCCTCGCGGGCGGGGAACTCGTAGCGGATGCGGGAGGTCATGGGGAAGGTCTCGGGATATATCTTCGAGGCCTTCTCGAGTTCCACGACGTTGGGGTAGCCCAGTTTGAGGGCGCGGAAAGGCATGTTCACCGTGTGGCAGGCCATGTCGCCCAGGGCGCCGGTGCCGAAATCGTACCATCCGCGCCAACTAAACGTATGATAGACACCCTCCTTGTAAGGCCGCTCCGGCGCCGGGCCGAGCCACAAATCCCAGTCCAGGCTTGCAGGCACCGGGTCTTGGCCCGCAGGCCGATCCAGACCCTGGGGCCAGATGGGGCGGTTGGTCCAAACATGGCATTCGAGCGGATTGCCGATGATCCCGGCCTGGATAATCTCGACGGCGCGGCGCAACCCGGGTTCCGCGCTGCCCTGGTTGCCCATCTGCGTGGCCAGGTTCTTCTCTTTGGCGAGGCTCCGAACTGTGCGGGCCTCATAGACAGTCTGCACCAGCGGTTTCTGACAGAAACAGTGCTTGCCCAGCTTCATCGCGCGAATGGCGGCGGTGCCGTGGTTATGGTCCGGAGTCGAAACGGTCACCGCGTCAATGCTCTTGTCCATGTCCTCGAGCATCTTCCGGTAATCCCGATACTGCTTGACTTCCGGGAACTTGCTCCCGAATTGCCTGACCTTCCTGGCCAAATTGTCCCTGTCCACGTCGCACAGGGCGACGATGTTGCCGTAGCGCGCGGCGTCGCTGCTGTCGCTGTCGCCTTTGCCGTTGACGCCGATGCAGGCGACGTTGATGCGCTCATTGGCCCCCAGGACCCGGCCGACGTACGGGAACGAGAGGGTTGCGGCGCCGACTGCCAGGGTCGTGCGTCTCAGGAATTGGCGACGGGTGAAGGTGGACGTGCTTGGTTTTGCGATGTTTTGCATATTCATCTTTTGCATTTTCGATACCAACTGGGCCGATACTGTCACGAACGCAGAAAGGTTTCAACTACCTTTCTTTCCCGTGGTGTCCATTTCTGACTGTTAAGGGACCCCGCGTATTCACTAGTCTGAGAACTATGAGCACTGCCCCCGCGGGACCGGCATCGGCGGCGCAAACTCGCGCCGCGCTCCCGTCATTTTTGGGCCGATTCACGGTCCTGCGCGGAGCGCCGCGCGAGTTGTGGCTCATGTTTCTTGTCAAGCTGGTTGGCATTGCGGCCTACGGCATCATGAACACAACCTTCGTGCTCTGGCTGTCGTACGACCTGGGGTACAGCGACGAGCGGGCGGGTTTTTTGGTGGCGGGTTGGTCCACGGCCATGACTCTGTTCGCTGTGTTCGTCGGGTCTTTGACGGACGCGATCGGGCTGCGGAAGGCCATTTTGTTGGGGCTGGCGGTCACCGTCACCTCGCGCGCCGTGATGACGTTCACCACGGTGAAATGGCTGGCCCTGGCCGGGGGCATGCTGCCTCTGGCCCTGGGCGAGGCCCTGAGCGTGCCCGTGCTGGTCGCTGGCATCCGCCGCTATTCCACCACAGCCCAGCGCTCCATTTCCTTCGCCCTCTTTTATGCCATGATGAACGTCGGGTTCCTCGCCGCCAATTACATCTTCGACCGCGTCCGCCAAAGCCTGGGCGAACCCCATGGCCACCTGGTCCTGCCGTGGCTGGGCCTGGATTTCACCACCTACCGGGTGCTCTTCCTCATCAGCTTGCTCGTCGAGGCTTCCATGTTGCCCATCGCCTGGTTTGCTTTGCGCGACGGTGTCGAGGCCACCGACCAGGGCGTGAGAATCACTCCGGAACAGCCCAAATACCCCGGTGCGAGCCTCCCGAGGGCCTTCCGGCTCACGACGCGCGACGCGTTGCGCGAGACCGCCCGCATCTTCGCCGGGCTGTGGCGCCAGACCGGCTTTTATAAGTTCCTGGCCTTTCTGAGCCTGGCGTCCTTCGTACGCCTGATCTTCATTCACATGTATTACACTTATCCCAAGTTCGGCATCCGCGAGCTGGGCGAAGGCGCCCCGGTGGGCCGTCTTTTCATGATCAACTCCGTTTTGATTATCTTCCTGGTGCCCATCGTCGGCGCCCTGACCCAGAGAATCTCGGCCTACCGAATGGCCAGTGTCGGCAGCGCAATCGCCGCGGCCTCCGTCTTCTTCATGGCCCTGCCTCCCCGGTGGTTCCAGCCGCTGGCCGATGGCGCGTTGGGCCATGCCATCGCCAACGCCTGGCTCGGAGGCGATAGCCGGTTCTCACCGGATGATTTTCGGGACCTGCCCGCCCTGGCTGCCAAGCTCCAATCCCCCTCCGACCAGGTATCGCGCGCGCTCCTCCAGGCCCTTTCGGAACCGACGCGCGCGCTCTTGGGCCGGGAACTGCCCGCCCACGCCGCGGATACCGGGCCGCATCCCAGTTCCGCCCTGTTCGTGCCGGCAGACGTTCGCGACGCGGCGACTTTCGCCGCCCGATTGCGCGACGATGCCAACGCGGCGACCCGGCCCGTTTCCGCCTTTGTTTGGAGCCGGTTCTCCCTGGCCAGCCTGGCGCTGCTGGCGGATGCAAACCGGCCTGGGCCCCAACAGCAGGCCGTCCTGGCGCAGGAGTTGAATCGCATTCTCCATGGCAAGACACTCTACGATGAGAGACGATTCGCCGGCGTGCCCTTGTCCTCGGCGGCTCAGGCGCTCCTGGAGAAACATCCGAACGCGGGCAGGATGCCCGCGCCAGAGCTTCCCAACCAGACCTTGCTCCTGAACCGGTTGTTGCTCGAGGACGCTTACCCTCGGGAACTGGCCCGGAGCGCGCATCCATTGCGTGTCGCCCTGGCCGAAGACCTGGGCGCCATCATCAGGAACCGCCCGCTAAACGAGTTGCCACGCTTTCCGAGCCTGACGCTCTCGATGAAGGAAAAGGCCCAACTGGCCCAAAAACCGCAGGGGACCAAACTGGCCCGCCTCAACCGCCGGCTCCTCGAGGACGCTTTCCCCTCGGAAATCGCCGGAAGCCGCCCCGGTGTGCCGGGCAGCGTCAACCCTTATTACGTCATGATCTTCCTCTTCATCGCCCTGCTCTCGGTGGGAGAATCCATTTACTCGCCCCGGCTTTATGAATACGCGGCGGCTATCGCGCCCAAAGGGCAGGAGGCCTCCTACATGTCTCTTTCCTATCTTCCCTTTTTCCTGGCCAAGCTCCCGGTGGCCATGTTCTCCGGCGTGCTGCTGGCCAGGTTCTGCCCGGAGACCGGCCCGCGCGACTCCGCCACCCTCTGGCTCATCATCGCCCTGGCCACCACCATCGCCCCTGTCGGCCTGCTGGCCCTCCGCCGCTACATCCAGGTCCCCGAAGCGGGACGCGAGCCGATCTCTTGAGCCAATTCCGGACCCTTGTCGCAACCTTTGTCGCAACCTTTGTCGGGGACCTTTGTCGCAACCTTCGTCGGGACCTTTGTCGATTTGGGCCGGTTTTCGACAAAGGCGGCGATAAGGGTTCCGACAAAAATGTCCAGAATCGGAGCTCTTGGGACAAGCTCTATTATGCCGTGCGCCGGCAACCTGCGAACGCATCCTGATACTGCCCCTAAATTACAAGTGGCCCGCGCGGACCGCGGCACTCCTCTGCCCTAACGGGTCCTCGAGGGAGGCTTTTCAGCCATGGGGTATCTAGTGTAGTGTCGCTTAAATAACTTTACGTTCAAAACCTTCTGTTTTTGGCCATTTTGCGATGAGTTCGCCCCGGCATACGTAAAGTTATTTGTGCGACACTACACTAGCACTACAGCGACACTTCCTTGGAGGTCTCAACCACGGATTTCACGGATTTCACGGATGGGCCGGAATCCACCATCGCCTGATCCGTGGAATCCGTGGTCAATTCTTCGAAGTGTCGCTGTAGTGCTAGTGTGAAGCGCGGCACTCCTCTGCCCCAACGGGGCAGTGTATATCACCAGGGCAAGGCCCGCCGAAGCGCAGCGCAGGCAGGCCGCCTCCCTGGGTACGTGCCAAAATGGGCTCAGCCCCCCTCCCATCCGCTCCGAGCGGATGGGAGGGGGGCAAGGAGGCATAGGCGCTAATTTAGACCGCAAATGCGCTCCCATTTGGCTCGGTTCCTCTGAAAAACCTGCGAAAATGGCCTGGAATTCGAGAGTCTTATGCGCAAAGTTAGCGCCTATGGGGAAGGAGGGTGGGTTTCCCTCCCAGCTACCATCTTCGACGTCAAAGGCGACTTTGATCCCTCGGCAAAAAACCACCGGCCATTTAACCCCATTTCGCCAATGTAGCATTTTCGATGCGTTGACATGAGCATCAAAACGCATAATGCACCTCTGCCCGAGCGCCCGGGCGGCTCCGTCGCCAGGGCAAGAACTGCGGGGCGGGCCTCTGCTTCATCCCGGAGGGATGAAAGACGGTAGCCGGGAGTCGAAGCGCAACGAGACCCCCGGTGCGGCGACGGCGTGCGTCCGCATCCCGGGATGCCAGAAGGCGGTTCATGGCAGAGGCGTCTGCTTCTGGCACCCGATTCCGGGGTGCCTGCCCCTCGCCACGCTCGACCGGGGGTCGCCGTTGCGCCGCGACCCCCGGCTTCTGGCAACCCTCCGGGTTGCGCGCCCGACGCCTTGCAACGGGTCACCTCAGCACTTCCGCGAGCTCGACGTCGCGTTTCAGGAGGCGGTTCACCAACACGCCCAGGTCCTCGCCGCGCTTGCGTGCCGCCGCAGCCAGCCGGGCCGCGTTTTGCGGTTCCAGGTAGATCGGCAGGTTGGGCCTTGCCCCAGGACGGTAGAACCGCCCTCGCTCGGCCGGCCGAATCTTACGGAAGTGGCAAGCCCAGGCCACGTTGTCCATGCCAGCGATCTCGGACCTGGAAGGCGATGGCCAGGCGGAGATCCTGGTCCAGGCGGCCAACGGCAGCGTCCATAGTCTTGGCCCAGCGATCATACCCAAGCCCGGAGTGTCACCGCCTGGTTCGTTCCTCAAGCAATGCCTCGCGCACAGCGACCGAGTCAGGGTGGTTTATGTCCAGGACGGCGATCGTTGTGCGCCCAACCGCCGTCTTGCCGCGCAACCAGGCGCCTGCCCAGGCGAAATGCTCATCCCAGGCGTCCGTGCGCGGGTGAAACAGTCGCGTGAGCTTGCCGCTCGTTGGATCGAGGCCGCCCAGGTTTGGGCCCTTGCGCAGATTGCAAGAGAAGCATGCCCACGCCAAATTGCCCGCCGTCGTTGCGCCACCGTGCTTTTCCGCGACGATGTGGTCGCAGTGGAACGTCAATTCGGATGCGTCCTCCGGGAAGTGGCAGTACTCGCAGCGCCCCCCGGCTCGACGAATCACCTTTGCTTCCAGCGCGCGGCTTGGGCGTGACATGCGCTCACGAGGCGTCCCGTAGCGACCGCCGCGCGCGTGACTTCATCAGCTCCAACAAGCGGCCAACATGACGGTAGTTCTCTGCTTCTTCGGCCTCCGCTGCGGAGAGGCTTCCAGCCTTGGCTTTCGCCAGGAGCAGCGACATCCGCTCCTGGTCCTGAGGGCCAAAACGGACGGCGAGGATAGCCTCGGCGGCCGCGCGCGGCCAACCGCCACTATCCGGCCGGATCACACGGTCGAGAATGGCAGCTTCACTACTTTCCAGCACTTCCATACAATCTCATCAAAGCATACAGTCCGATCGGTCCTACGCGCAAGCGAATCAAAAAAAACAGCCAATACAGCCAATAGAGCCAATGCAGCATTTGCCCCCCGCCCCCAATTGCCCTAGCATCGCGGGTATGACTGCGACCCAATCCGCAGGACTCAAGACCGAACGTCTGATGTTGCCAAAATAGACTCAACAATGAAACCGCATCTTATGGCGCGCCTCGCGGCGCTCTTGATTTGGCCGCACCTTGCCGCAGCCGCCGGCCTGGCCTTCACGGACCGGCACCCCAATGTCCTCTTCATCGTCGCTGATGACCTCAACACCCGCATCGGCTGCTATGGCGAACTGCTCGTCAAGACGCCCGCGCTCGACCGCCTGGCTCGCCGGGGCGTGCGCTTTGAGCGAGCGTATTGCCAATTCCCCCTCTGCAATCCCTCCCGCGTTTCGCTCCTGCTGGGGCGTTACCCGACCAGCACGGAGACGGTGGACTTCGCCTGGCCCGCCTTGCTTGGGCGCAATTGGGTGACGCTGCCGGAGCATTTCCGCAAGAGCGGCTATCAGGTGCGCCTGCTCGGAAAGGTCTATCATTTCGACAAAGACCTGATGGACCATTGGTCTGCCGAGGAACCGCCGGGCGACGAGTACCCGCCCGATTGGAGCGCGGGCAAAAAATGGGTCCGCAAGAGCCAGCAGGTCCATGCCCGGATGCTGGCGGACCTGACTCGCTACGAGCCTTACCGGACGCTGGCGCCGCCCTCGACCAACTTCGCCCAGATGCTCCGCACCTGGGCCAATGTGTTCGGCCCGGTGCCCAACGAGGATGAAGCGGGCGCCGAAGCCGAAGCCAAGGCCTATGAATGGACCGCCGACGTGAAAAACGCCAACGCCGCCGTCGCCCAACTCGAACGCTGGAAAGCTTCGGACAAACCGTTTTTCCTGGCCGTTGGTTTCTACAAGCCGCACGTGCCGCTCCGGGCGCCCAAGCGGTTCTTCGACCTTTACGACCCGGACAGAATTCCGTTGCCGGCCGACTTCGCCCCTACGCCCACGGCCGACGCCGCTGTGCCCATTTACGCCCTGCGCGAGAACCTCGACCTGTTCTTCGAAGAACGCGTGACCCCCCAGCGCGCCCGCGAGGCCATCGCCGCTTACTACGCCTGCGCCAGTTTCATGGACGAGCAATTGGGCCGCGTCCTCGAGGCCCTGGATCGCCTGGGGCTGAGCGACAATACCATTATCTGCCTCTGGGGCGACCATGGCTGGCACCTGGGCGAGAAAGGGATGTGGGCCAAAGGAACGCTCTTCGAGCCGTCGGCCCATGCGCCGCTCATCATCGTTGACCCGCGCCGGAAGACCGCCGGCCAGGCCTGCCCCCGCGTTGTGGAATTCGTCGATGTCTATCCCACGTTGGTCGAACTGTGTGGAACCAAGATGCCGCCGGGGCTGGAGGGCAAAAGCCTCGTCCCCTTGTTGGACAATCCGGCGGCGAAGTGGGACCGGCCTGCCTTCACCTTGGTGGCGCGCGAGGATTGGCTGGGGCGCTCCGTCCGGACCGAGCGATGGTGCTACACCGAGTGGGATAAGGGACGCCGGGGCAAGGAGTTATATGACCTGCGGACCGATCCCAACGAACTCAAGAACCTCGCCAAAGACCCCGCCACGGCCGGCGTAGTGCGCCAACTCCGCAAACTGCTCCGCGCCGGACCCGTGTCCAAAGAATCGCCCATCCGCGCGCACCTGATGCGCGCCGAACCACGCGTGCCGTGAGCGGTCGACCGCCCTCACTGCCACAGCTTGGCTTCAGTTTCCGGCAAATCGGTTCCCGCCAGCACTTCGGCCAGATCACCGCCCCGGCACACCTTTTCATTGTCCGGCACCAACCGGGCGAAGGGCGAACCGTTCTTGAGCAGGACAAAGGTGACGTTTTGATAATGAACGCGGTTGACGCAATCGGCGAGATTGCGCGCGGCTTCGGTGACGCTGATGATCATCCTTCTCATAAAATCAGATTGCGTTTAGACGTCTATATGTAAAGCGCGGCTTTGCACAATGCGCCTTACATCCGTGGCCTTTCTCCTGAATGGGATTCGCGAGTCTGATCACGGCCAATTCCGATTACCGGTGGCACAAAATCCGAAGGAAATTAGGAATGAACCGCTAATCCACGCTGATAACAAGCCCATTAGCGAAGATGAGCGGTTAAGGATTTCGGATTTCGGATTTCGGATTTCCCCTCGGTCCCAGCGCGCTTCGCGCGGCGGTTCACGCCTTGGTCGTCTCCATCTTCTCGATCATTTTCCGGAGTTTTTTCAGGGCAATATTCTGGATTTGGCGCACGCGCTCGCGGGTGACGCCGAACTTGAGGCCGACCTCTTCAAGAGTCTTCTGGGGCCCGCCGTCCAGGCCGAAGCGGGCGCGCAAGATGGTCGCCTCGCGGGGGTCGAGGGTTTTGACCATTTCCTGGAGCATGCGCGTGACGGTCTTTTCCTCGAGTTGTTCGTAGGGCGTATCGGCGCTTTCGTCCTCGACCACCTCGGCGAAATTGTTGGAGTCTTCGTCGCCGATAGGGGCATCCAGGGACGCAGGCCGGATGGCGGCCATCCGCATCTGGGAGACGCGCGAGGCGCTGATGCCCAACTCCTCGCCCAATTCTTCATCCGTCGGTTCACGCCCTAGTTCTTCCTGCAGCCGCATCGAAGTGCGCCGCATTTTCGAGATCTTGTCCACCAGGTGGACCGGCAGGCGGATGGTCTTGGATTGATTGGCCAGGGCCCGTTTGATGGATTGCTTGATCCACCACGAACCGTAGGTGGACAACTTGCCGCCTTTGGCAGGGTCGAACCGCTCCACCGCTTTCATCAGCCCGATGTTGCCTTCGCTGATGAGATCCAGCAACGGCAAGCCAATTCCCTCGTAATCCCGCGCAATCTTGACTACCAGGCGCAAGTTGGCCTTGATCATCTGCTCCCGCGCCTTTTTGTCGCCTCTCTTGATCCGCGCCGCCAGCTCGATCTCCTCCTGCGGCGTCAGCAACTTGACTTGCCCAATTTCGCGCAGGTAAAGCTTGATGGCGGTGTCGCCGTCGTAAGCGGAGCGCTCCCGGCCCCGCGCAAGGCGTCCCTCGGTTTCGGTCTCGCCGGCGATCTGCTGTTCGGCCTCCTCTGCTCTGAGGGCGGCCTCTTCCTTGGCCAGATCCTCCTCCTTCGGCTCTTCGTCTTCTTCCTTGCCCAGGTCCTCTTCCTTGGGCTCCTCCTCGTCTTTAGGAAACTCCTCCTTCGGCTCCAGGACCTCCTTGACGGGCAGCGCCGGGGCCACGCTCACGAGGAACCTCGAGGCGCGATGGGGCCGATGGGAGGCCTTGGGGCGGGCCACTTTCTGGCATTTGTTTTGAGCTACCATAAGCTGGGCTAGTTAGATTACTTCTCGGGCGCATGTTGGCAACGAAATAAACGAGCCGCTTCCCAAGCGTCCAAAGCCCTTTTCATACCAGAGAATCGCGCGCATGGAAATAGGTTCTATTGCCCATGCCGCTACAAGGCGCATCTGGCTAATGCAGGAACGTGGGTGAGAGGAAGTAGAGCAGTCCGGCGCGAAGTTTGGGCGCCTCCAGGCCCAGGTCCACCCTCAGGACCCTCGAGTCAGTCTTGCCGAATAAGCGAAACAAATCCGAGAGGTCGTAGCGTTGCTGGTACTGAACGACGTTGGCGGAAGGAATTCCGGCGATTTTCTTGGCGCGCTCCACGGCGTCTTCAAACGTGCCCAACTGGTCGACAAAGCCAAGTTTGTAGGCCTCGGTGCCGGAGAGGACCCGCCCGTCGGCGTAGCTGACCCAGTCAGAGTTCAGGGCGGCGCCGGCGCCTCCATTTTTTTGCTGGGCCCATTTGCGCCCCTCGGCCACGACGGCCTTGAACCTTCCGAAGGTCTCATCGATGAGGGCCTGGAGCATTTCCCGTTCCTGGGGCGTGACCTGGTCCGGTTCGCGTTCGCCGCTCATCATGTCTTTGAATCGCCCGCTCTTATAGACCTCCGGACGCACTCCCACCTTGTCCAGCAAGCCCCGGTAGTTCCAACTGTGCATGATGACGCCGATGCTGCCGGTAATCGTCAGGTCATGGGCCACAATCCACCGGCAGGGCGATGACACATAGTAGCCGCCCGAGGCAGCCAGGTCGCCCATCGAGGCCACCACCGGTTTGCCATTCCTCTTCTTCTGGAATTCGGCAATGGCACGGTAAATCTCGTCCGAGGCCAGCACCTCGCCGCCCGGGGAGTCCACCTTCAAAATGACCGCCTTGACGTCGTCATCCTCGGAGGCGTGCCTCAACTCCGCCTTAATCAACTCTGCCGAAACGAAGGCGCCCTCTTCCGCCGCATGGCCGACGATGACGCCATTGACGGGCACGACGGCGATCTTATCAACCGCATGGGCTTCTCTGGAGACGACGGCCTCTTCGATCCTCGGGCCGTAAGTATGCATGTAACGCGCGCCATCCCCAAGACCCAAGCTGCCGATGAGGCTAACGAGGTTCCAGAGCACGCTCAACGTCAGCAACACCAGGAGCACGATGGAGAAGATCATCCAGCCTCGTCCCCGGCGAGGCTGAGCTGGCAGAGCCGCAGGGGCTGGCCGGGGCGGCGGCGAGATTACCGGAGGCGGCGGGGCAGCCGCAGGCGGCGGCGGAAAGGGCGGCGAACTGGAATTCTCTTCCATAAGCCGCGAAAATAGCCCATCTGCCGGCCAGGGGCAAGCACGCAAGGAGCCTATTCCGACTTCAGGGCTGCGGGCTTGCCTTTGCGGGCCGGATCCTGCCAGGATGCCTTGGCGCCGGCAATGCAACCAACCGTGTCACATCCGCAAACCGCAGCCCTCACTCGAGGGCAGTGGATGGTCCTCATCGCTGCGTTCCTGGGCTGGATGTTCGACGGCCTCGAGCAAGGGGTGTTTCCACTGGTCGCCCGGCCGGCGCTCCAGGACTTGCTCAGCGTCGAGAACGACAGGGACATAGGTCTGTGGATGGGCTATATCACGGCGTTGTTCCTGGTGGGGGCCGCCGGGGGCGGGCTGCTCTTTGGATGGCTCGGCGACCGCGTGGGGCGGGTGCGCGCCATGATTTCGAGCATCCTGGCGTACTCGTTATTCACGGGCTGCAGCTACTTCGCCCAGAGCGTCTGGCAACTGGGCCTGTTCCGTTTTTTGGCGGCCCTGGGGATGGGGGGCGAATGGTCCCTGGGCGTGGCCCTGGTGATGGAATGCTGGCCCGAGAAACACCGGCCGCTCCTGGCCGGGGCGATCGGGGCGGCTTCAAATATGGGATTCGGGTTGCTAGGGGCCTTGGGCACGGCCTTCCAGGTCACGCGCCATTCCTGGCGCTGGGTGATGCTGGCCGGGGCCGTTCCTGCGCTGCTCACCCTCTTTATCGCGTGCTATGTGCCCGAATCGCAGCGGTGGAGGCAATCGGTCAAGCCGGGCAATGCAAGCCCATTCCGGGAGATCTTCGCCCCGCCCCTGTTGCGGACCACGATGTTGGCGATTCTATTTGCTTCGATTGCCTTGGTGGGCACCTGGGGCTCAGTTCAGTGGCTGCCCGCCTGGGCGGACCAGTTGACCCGCAGCCAGGTTCACAATGCCAAAGGTCTCACCCAAATGCTCATTGCCGTCGGGGCAATCATCGGCTGTTTCATCGGACCCTGGATCGGGGGCCGGATGGGGCGCCGTCCGGCCTATTTCATCCTGTGCCTGGCTTCTCTGGTTTCCTGCGCGTGCCTTTTCCGGGGTGTCCATGCTTACGGCCCGGCCTTTCTGGTGATGTGCCTTTTGGTGGGCGGAGGGACGGCGGCCTTTTACGGTTGGCTGCCGCTCTATCTGCCGGAGTTGTTTCCCACGCGCGTCCGCGCCACCGGCCAGGGTTTGTGCTATAACTCCGGACGCATCCTGGCGGCGGCGGGCGCAATCCAGATGGGCCGTCTGCTCCAGGCCTACCAAGGCAGCTACGCCCGAGCCGGCGCCACCATCACCCTGGTCTATGCCCTGGGCCTGGTCTTCATCTGGCTGGCCCCGGAAACCAAGGGAAAACCACTGCCGGATTAGGAGCCGGCCAACCCATGACCCTCATCCACCGCATCTCATCGGCCAGGCTCTACTTCCTGCCGATTCAAACCCGGCTCCCGCTCAAGTTCGGTCACGAGACGTTGACGTCCGTGACCTGCGCGCGAGTGGCGCTGCGGGTTGTCGATGCGGCGGGCAACACGGCTGAGGGCTGGGGTGAAACGCCATTGAGCGTCCAATGGGTCTGGCCCAGTCCTCTGCCCTACGAGCAGCGCCACCAGGCCCTAAAGGGTTTCTGCCGGCATCTCGCCTCGGCGTGGCTTTCCTTCGAGCAGTCCGGCCACCCGCTCCAGCTCGGCTACGATTTCCAGGAACAGGTCCTGCCAAAGGTCCTCGACCGGTTCAATGAGCAGGGCGCCGGCTCGATGCCCCGCCTGGCGGCCCTGGTCTGCAATTCTCCGTATGACATCGCCCTGCACGATGCCTTTGGCAAACTCGTCGGCCGCCCGGTCTATCAGACTTATGGCCCTGATTGTCTGGGGGTGGACCTCGCCCGCTTTCTGGAGCCGGCACCGGACGCCTCGGTCAGGTTCCGAGGGCTTTACCCCGCTGATTTCCTCATCGCTCGACCGCCCTGCCAACTCCGTGCCTGGCACCTGGTCGGCGGCTTGGACGCGCTGGATGCAAGTGAATTGACCGGCAGCGAGCCTGATGACGGTTTGCCGGTCACGCTGGCCGATTGGATACGACGAGACGGTCTCAAATGCCTGAAGGTCAAGCTGCGTGGCAACAACGCGGCATGGGACTATGAGCGGCTGGCGAGGGTTGGCCGTCTGGCCATCGCCGGAGAGGCCGAGTGGCTCACGGCGGACTTCAACTGCACGGTCCAGGAACCCGCCTACGTAAACGAAATCCTGGATCGGCTGCGTGACGAGCAGCCTCGCATCTACGGCATGATTCTCTACGTCGAGCAACCCTTCCCTTACGAGCTTGAGCGCCATCCGATCGATGCCCATAGCGTGTCAGCGCGCAAACCGCTGTTCCTGGACGAAAGCGCCCATGATTGGCGGATGGTGCGCCTGGGCCGCCAACTGGGCTGGACAGGTGTCGCCCTCAAGACATGCAAGACTCAGACCGGGGCCATCCTGAGCGCCTGCTGGGCCAAGGCGCACGGCCTGGGCCTGATGGTCCAGGACCTGACCAACCCCATGCTCGCCCAAATTCCGCACGCGCTCCTGGCCGCCCAATTCGGCACCATCATGGGCATCGAAACCAATGCCATGCAATTCTATCCTGCCGCCTCGGCCCCCGAAGCAAAAGTCCACCCGGGTCTCTATCAACGCCGCCATGGCGCCATCGATCTCTCCACCCTCAGCGGACCGGGCTTCGGCTACCGCCTCGAGGAAATCAGCCGTCCCCTGCTCCCGCCCGACCTTGCCGCGGGCGCCGAGTGACGGGTTTGCCAGGCACGCCCTAAAGCGAGCCGATATAAGGGGAAAGCCTACAAAGAATTAGGCCTGGCCTGACACGATAAATATACCTCGCCCGATTGACGGGTGCTCGCCTGTGGTTTTAGCGTAAGCTGGTGAACAGAAGCCCTGATGGATTTCAAAATGAACGGCAGACGCGTACCTGTTCTCAACAACCCAAAATACGTGAAGCCCACGTTCCTCTCAGCAATATGAAAACACTTTTTAGCTCTTTGCGCCGAAGAGGCCTTCGGCAGAGCCTGTCTGGCCCGCTTGCCCGCGGGGGATTTACATTGATCGAATTGTTGGTGGTCATCGCCATCATCGCCATTTTGGCGGCGATGCTCCTGCCGGCCCTGGCCAAGGCCAAGCAAAAGGCCCAGGGTGTTCAGTGTTTGAGCAACACCAAGCAAATGGGCGTCGCCTGGACCATGTATTCCGATGATAACAATGGCAAACTGGTGCCCAATCAAAACGAAGACGGCAACGTGAACCCGAGTTGGGTCAAGGGCATCCTGAGTTGGGACGTCAACGACACCGACAATACCAATATTTTCTTCCTGACCGGCGCGGGAGGGTTGCTTGGCATTTACACCAGGAACCCCGGGGTTTACCACTGCCCGGCAGACATCTATCCCTGCACGGAATGGAGCCAGAAAATGCTGCGCTGCCGCAGCCTCTCGATGAACGGGTTTGTCCAGGGTGGCGCTTATGGGTCCTCTTCAGTCTCCACCTGGTATCCGGCGTGGAGGGCCTACAACAAAATCTCTGACATGACGGTGCCGGCGCCGGTGAACCTGATTGTATTCCTGGATGAGCATCCGGACAGCATCAACGATGGTTGGTGGATAACCGAGGTGGGCGCGAACCTGACGACCAACCCCGGCGTGTGGGAGGATAACCCTTCCAGCTTACACAATCGCGCCTGCGGTTTTAGCTATGCCGACGCCCATAGTGAAATCCATAAGTGGCGCAATGCCGCCACGGTGCAACCGGTCAGGTACATTTATTTAAACGGCACGGTCAACATCCCGTCCGGCCAGGCCCAGGACGTTCTCTGGACCATCGGCCACTGCTCAGCCCCGCTGAGCCTTGAAACGCCGCTTTATTGACGATGCGCCGGTGAGGGGAGGTTCAACCGCTCCACCGGGTCAATTCCCGCTCCAACCTCTCGACGGGCAAGCCGACGACATTTGAATAGGAGCCGGAGATTCTCTCGATGAGGAGACCAGCCTCCTCCTGGATGGCGTATGCGCCTGCCTTGTCGAGCGGATTGACCCTGGCAAGGTAATGCCGGATTTTGGCGGCATCGAGCGGGCGGAACGTGACGGTCGTGGTTTCAGCAAAAACACGCTGTCGGCGCGCGGCCAGGTGCAGGAGGCAGACGGCGGTGACGACGTGGTGCGCGCGGCCTTGCAACTCTTCCAACATGCGATGCGCCGCCTCCATGTTCGGCGGTTTCCCATACAGGATGCCGTCCGCAAACACCAAGGTGTCGGCGCCCAGGACCAGGGCCTCCGGGTGCTCGTTAGCGACCGCCCGGGCCTTGCGGCAGGCGTTGATGCGCGAGACCTCCAGGGCCGTGAGTTGCCCGGAGTGAATCTCGGCGGCCTTGCTGGGGACGACCTCGAAATCAAGCCCCAATTGCCGGAGCAATTGCGCTCGCCGCGGCGAGGCGGAGGCCAAAATGACCGGCGGCAAGTCCCTCATTCGGAACGGCATGGGAAGAACATACACACCCCCGGGGCGCTCGTCGAGCCTGGGCTGCAGGCTCAAATTCCGCCATTCCGCCCGCTGAAAGATTTCCGTCGTTGACTCTGCGGTTCGGTCCTGTCATGCTGGCGTGTCATGAATAGAGTGGCCCTGAGAATTTGTTCTTCTGCGTTGAGGTTGGTGCTAAGTCTGGTTGTCTTTGAGGCGGCAGCGAATCTTTGGGCGGCTGATGCGTCCCTCTATTTGGTCAGGAAGGGCATGGACTACACGCAAACGAGTTCCTCCCAGCCGGCCGCGGACAGCGTCAACGGATACACCTTCCAGGCAGACGTGTATCCTGCAGTTCAGGGCTTCGTCACCAATGCCTACGTAAAAGTGTCCGGGTCGAACTCGTTCACCGAGCTGGGACTTACCAGCGCGGAGACCCACTACCAGTTCAAGAACTCCAAGAACAGTGCAAAGGCCCTGAAGAAGAGTTTTCCGGATGGGACTTATCTCTTTGCCATTTATGGCGCGCATGACGGCACGGTTTCGCCGAGCCTGCCCTTGCAGGGAGACGCTTACCCCATGACGCCTTATGTCACCAATTTCACCCTGCTTCAGAGCGTCAATGCCAACGGCTACTGCGTCATGGGTTGGGAGGGCTACGGCGTGGTGGCGGCCTCGGATTTTATCCGGCTGACGGTCCAGGATAGCGCCGGCAACAACCTATTCCAAAGCCCGAATATGGACAAACAGGGGGCGTGGGGCGGCCTGGCAAGTCACGCGGTCATCGGGCCCGGGACCTTCGCCACGGGACAGACTTACACTGCAAAGCTGGATTTTCAGAAAAACTCGGCGGTCAATCTGGCCAGCTATCCCGGCGCCCTCGGCATAGCCGGTTACTTTACCGAAACCAAGCTCTCGGTGGTGACCTCGAGGGCGGCGGCGCCCGATGTTGAAGAGGTCGAGGTCAACAAGGTCAGCCTCTGGACCCAGACCAACAGCGGCCCGCCGGTCCCGGACCCGTCCGGCCAATATCAATTCAAGGCCGATGCCAAGGCGTATCTGTCCGGCGCGCTGACCAACGGCACCCTCGTTTTGCCCGCCACGCCCAGCGGGCCTGCGACCCAAGCCCTCGCCCTCCAGTCGGACCAGGTGACGATCGAGTTCCAGGATGCCGCCTCGAGCGCAAGCGCCCTGGACTCATTGTACGGGACGGGCAACTACACGCTCAGCTTCAAAACCCCGCATGACGGCGCCAAGTCCCTCACCCTGGCGCTGCAATCGGTCACCAACGCCCCGCCCCCGCCGCACGTTGCGAATTTCAACTCCCTCCAGGCCCTTAATCCGAACCAGTCCTTCACTGTTTCCTGGGACAGTTGGAGCGGAGGCGCCCCGGGCGACTTCGTCCAGTTTCGGATCCAAGACCTGCAAGGCAACAGAGTCTTTCAGACCCCCAATATCGGCAGTCAAAACGCCCTTAATCCCGGGGCGACCAACTGCATGGTACCTGCCGGGACGCTCCTTGCGGGACAGAGCTATGTCGGCAGCCTCTCCTTCAAGCACCTCGTCGGCCTGAACGTGACCAGCTATCCCGCTGTTCTTCTCTACGGCGATTATTCCTCCAAGACCGCACTCTCTATCGGGACGCAAGGCGTCTCCAAGCCGGTGGTCCTGGGGTTGAGCTGCACCAGTACGGGCCGCCTCTTCCAAGTGGCCGCCACCGTGACTCCCGGGCAATCATACGAACTGGACGGCTCCCCTGCTCTGCCGCCTGTCTGGACTCCCCTGGTGACCAACACCCCTGCCGGCAGCACCTTCATCTTCCTGGACCCCAATTCTGCCGGCCGGCCGCATTTCTTTTATCGGCTAGTGCCCTGGCCATAGTGCCCGCCGCAAAACAGTTTTGCCAGTCTGCCTCGTTCTGCTATCTTCCGGGATGCTAAACTGGATTTTTCGTGCCGCTCTCACACTGGGGCCGGCCATGGTGCTTGGCCTCGCTCAAGCGGCTTGGGGCAATGACTGGCCGCAATGGCGCGGCCCCAACCGCGATGGAATCTCGCAAGAATCCGGCTGGCTCGCCATCTGGGCCCCCGAGGGACCCAGGAAGCTTTGGGAGGGCAGTGTGGGCGTTGGCTATTCCTCCTTTGCCGTGAGCAATGGACGCCTCTACACGATGGGAAACGTGGCCGAGACGGACACGGTTTTTTGCCTCGATGCCCTGAGTGGCAAGCTGGTGTGGAAACACGAGTACCCATGCCCATCCAAGGACCCCAACGGGTATCACGGCACACGTTGCACGCCCACGGTGGATGGAGACCGTGTCTATACCCTGAGCCGGCAGGGTCACTTTTTTTGCCTCGATTCGGCCACGGGCCAGGTGAAATGGTCCAAGGACTTCAAGAAGGAATTCGGGGCCGAACCTCCCATGTGGGGTTTCGCCGGTTCGCCGCTCATCGAGCGGGACTGGGTCCTCACGGAGGCCGGAGGCTCGAAAGGCGGGCCGCTTCGCCAAACCGGGCCGGACATGCAGCGGGACTACGCGCTCACGGAGGCTGGAGGCGGCGCCAATGCCTCGGTGGTGGCTTTCGACAAGCGCACCGGGCAAGTGGTCTGGCGGGCGGGCAGCGACCCTGCCGGGTATGGTTCATTGATCGCCTTCGACCTGGGCGCAGAACGCTGTCTGCTGCAGTTCAGCACCGACCATCTGATTTGCCGCAAGATGAAGGACGGAACCGAGATGTGGCGCCTGCTCTGGAAGACCAGCTACGGGGTGAATACGGCCACGCCGATCATCCGCGGCGACGAAGTCTTCATTTCCAGCGGCTATGACTACGGCTGCGCCCTGCTCAAGGCCGCGCCCGCCTCAGTGCAGGAGGTCTGGCGCAACAAGAACATGAGGAACCATGTCAACAGTTGCGTGCTTCTGGATGGTTTCCTTTACGGCTATGACGAGAGCGAACTCAAATGCCTGGAATGGAAGACGGGCCAGGTCAAGTGGAGCACCAAGGCCTACGGCAAAGGGGCCGTCCAATCTGCCGGGGGCAAGCTGATTCTCTACGGGCAAAATGGCAAGCTCGGCCTGGCAGCCGCCAGCCCCGAGGCCTTCAAGGAGGTCTGCAGCTTCCAGGCTTTGACCGGCAACGATACCTGGGCCAATCCCGTCCTGGCCAACGGTGTGCTCTATGTGCGCAGCCTTGATAAAATGCTCGCCCTGGATGTCCGTCCGTCCGGCCAACGGTAGGCGTCGGAACGTGGAGCGTCGAAGCGTGGAGCGTGAGGCCGTAGTAGCACTTGCCACGCTCCCACGCTCCACGCTCCCAGGCCCCACGCTCCCAGGCCCCACGCTCCCAGGCCCCACGCTCCCACGCTCCCACGCTCCCACGCTCTCAGTCCACGGTCTGGACCCTGTAGCCGCCGGACTTTTCGTCCGCCTCCAGTTTCAGGAGGCCGCGGCTTTTGGCTTCCCAAAGCATATCATTGAACGAACGAAATCCGTAGGCGCGCTCGTTGAAACCGGGGTTGCGGCGCTTGATGGCCTGCTTGATCATGGAGCCCCATATAGGCTCGTCCGCCTCGCGCTCCTGGCTGATGGCCTCGAGCATCTCCACCAGCAGATCCAGCCCCTTGTCAAGCGAAGGCCCTTTGTCCTCGCCCGGCGCAGATTTGGCGGCCGGCCCGCTGGGCGTGGCGCGTTTTCCTGTCTTGGAGGACTCCGCCCGGACCAGGTCGTCGTAGTAAATGAACTCGTCGCAATTGTTGATAAACAGATCGGAACTGGAGTTCTTGACGCCAACGCCGATGACGGTCTTGGCGTTCTCGCGCAGCTTGCTCACCAGCGGCGAGAAATCCGAATCGCCGCTGATGATGACAAAGGTGTTGACGTGGCCCTTGGTATAGCAGAGGTCCAGCGCATCCACGACCATGCGGATGTCGGCCGAGTTCTTGCCGGACTGCCGCAGGTGGGGAATCTCGATGAGTTCGAAGGCCGCCTCATGCAGGTCGGCCTTGAACGTTTTGTAACGGTCAAAGTCGCAGTAAGCCTTCTTGACGACAATGTGCCCCGTGAGCAGAAGGCGCTCGAGCACTCTGCGGATGCTGAAGGACGGGTAATGGGCATCCTGGGCGCCGATGGCGATGTTTTCCAGGTCCAGAAACACCGCCATCGTCGCATTGGAGTCTTGAATGTTCATGATTTTTCAACCCAAGAATGCCGCACGCTCCCATAATCCCCGGCGGGAAGCGAGCGAAAAAAGGGCCGGGAGCGTCGGAGCGTCGGAGCGTGGGGAGCGTGGGAGCGTGGAGCGTCGGAGCGTGGAGCGTGGCTATGATGCCCTCCACGCTCTACGCTCCCACGCTCTCCACGCTCCACGCTCTCCCGCCCCCCCCCAATGCAGGACCCGCCGCGCCCCTCACGGCGCCGGCTCGGCATAAACCGGGCGCGCAGGACTCGACGAGCACCTGCCAATCGCCGCACCCAGCCAGGCGATAGTCTTGCCCAGGTCCTCCATGTTCCGAAGCGCCTCTTCATCCTTGGCCACCTCGCCTCGATCCAGACCGAACCCGAGGTTCCAATAGGTCGATCCGGGAACAATGGCGCCGCACATCAGGAACATGTGATTCATGGTGTCGAAGGCATGCGTGCCGCCGCCCCGCCTCACCGCCACCACCGCAGCTCCGATCTTTCTACGAAACAACCCGCCATTGGCCACAGCCACCAACCCCGCGCGGTCAAGCAGCGCCTTCATCTCGGAGCTTACATCGCTAAAATACGTCGGCGAACCCAGGATAATGGCGTCGGCCTGCACCATCTTCTCCATGCACTCGGCGAAAGGGTCGTCTTTCTGCCCGCAGCGGGAATCCTTGGTCTTGAAACACTGGTAGCAGGCCCGGCACCCGCGAATCGGTGTGCCTCCCACCTGGATGAACTCGGTTTCCCAGTGGGCGGCCGCCAGCGGCTCGAGCACCCGCCTGAGCAGAATCTCGGTGTTGCCGCCTTTGCGCGGACTGCCATTGATAGCAATTGCTTTCATTGTCTCACACTTTCTTGAATCATTATGGAGATCGGAGAACTACTTCTCAAGACTTTGCGCGGAAGGCGGATCGCCCGCCGGAACGAACAGCTTGCGGTTGCGGTCATCCATCGGATCGTCAGGCCGTGCGTAGTTGCGCCAGACAGGGAGGTCGCGATCATTTGGCGGCGATGGTTTTGCCCTCAAGATGTCCCTCAAGCGGTGACGGATGCAAATGTTTTCTCACCACTTGAGAAAGTGCCGAAAATACATTAGCCTGACACATCGTAATCATTACCAATGATTCCAGGCATCCATTTGCGGGGAGGCGCGCGGCATTGGGTCTGCGTGGCGGCCCTGGCCTTGCTCCTCCGCGCCGGAGCCGCCCAAAGCCCCGGCCCCGCCGAGTTCCGCCGGGACATCCGGCCCCTGCTCGAGACCTATTGCTTCGATTGCCACGCCGACGGCGCCAACAAGGGCAATGTCGCCTTCGACGCCTTTGAGTCCGACCAGGCCGCCGTTCAAAGCCGCCAGTTGTGGTGGCGGGTGCTGCGGAACCTCCGCGCCGGAATCATGCCGCCGGCCAGAAAGGCCCGGCCCACCCTCGAGGAGCAGGAGCGCATCGCCGATTGGATCAAGACAGCGGTGTTCCAAATCCGCCCCGGCCATCCCGATCCGGGACGCGTCCGGGTCCGCCGCCTCAACCGCGCCGAGTACCGCAACACCATCCGGGATTTGATGGGGGTGGATTTTAACACCCAGGTGGAATTCCCGCCTGACGACACGGGCTACGGATTCGACACCATCGGCGCCGTGCTCACCCTGCCCCCCATGCTGCTCGAGAAATACCTCGCCGCCGCCAACAGGATCGTGGCGGAGGCCGTCCCCATCGTGCCGCCCGCGACGTCGGACCATTCGCTGCAGGCCAGGAATCACGCGCGCTTTTTCCCTCGCGAGGTCCCCGCCACGCCCGAGGGGCGGCGCGCTTATGCGGGTGAATTGCTCCGGGACTTCGCCCGCCGCGCCTTCCGCCGCCCGGTGGACGAGCCGTCCGTGGCCCGCCTGGTGGCGTTGGCCGAGGGAATCTACACCCATCCGGGCCGGACTTTCGAGGCCGGCGTGGCGCAAGCCATGGTCGCGGTGCTCGCCTCGCCCCGATTCCTTTTCCGCGAGGAACACGCCCAGCCCAGCCCTGAACCAGGGGCCTTTCCTTTCATCGATGAATACTCCCTGGCCTCGCGCCTGTCCTATTTCCTTTGGTCTTCCCTGCCCGACGGCCAATTATTCGACCTGGCAGAAAAGGGCCAGCTTCGCCAGGACCTCTCCGGCCAGGTCGCCCGGCTGCTCAAAGACCCGCGCTCCCGCGCATTCATCCGGAACTTCACCGGCCAATGGTTGCGGGCCAGGGACATCGAGAACGTCCCCATCGAGGCGCGCGTTGTCCTGGGGCGTGAGGAAAAGCCCGACCCGGCGGCACAGCGCGACCGGAACCGCTTCCGGGAGCTTAATGGCCAATCCCCTGAATCCCTCACGCCGGCTGAAAAGGAAGAGTTGGCCGCGTTGCGCGCCGCCTTCAAAGATCGAGGCCGTGCTTCCCGCGCGGACTTCGGTCCCGAGCTTCGCCACGCGATGCGCCTTGAAACCGAGGCCGTTTTTGATTATGTGGTTCGCGAGGATCGAAACCTGCTGGAATTGGTCCAGAGCGACTACACCTTCCTCAACGAGCGGTTGGCCAAGCACTACGGCATCCCCGGCGTCTCGGGCGACGAACTCCGGCGCGTGACCCTGCCGGCGGACAGCCCGCGCGGCGGCGTTCTAACCGAGGGAACCGTCCTCGCAGTCACATCGAATCCGACCCGCACCTCGCCGGTCAAACGCGGCCTGTTCATTCTCGAAAACATCCTGGGAACTTCCCCCCCGCCGCCCCCGCCGGACATTCCGCCGCTCGAGGCCGCTGCCAAAAATCTGGGGGGGCGCGCCCCGTCGTTGCGCGAAACGCTGGCGATGCACCGGGCCGATGCCCTGTGCAGTTCCTGCCACAACCGCATGGACCCCCTGGGCCTGGCCTTCGAGCATTTCAACGCCCTGGGCCTCTGGCGCGACACAGAATTCACGCAAGCCATTGACGCCTCCGGCAAACTCATCACCGGAGAACAATTCGCCGGCGTCCGGGAACTCAAGCGCATCCTCGTCCAAAACCACGCCCGGGACTTTTACCGCACCCTCACCGAAAAGATGCTCACCTACGCCCTGGGCCGCGGTCTCGAAGACTACGATACGGAAACCGTTGACCAAATCGTCGCCCGCATCGAAAAGTCCAACGGCCGTCCCTCCGCCCTACTGGCCGGGATCGTCGAATCCGCCCCGTTTCAAAAATGCCGCCCGAACCAGCGTAGCGCAGACTTCCAGTCTGCCGCATCTCCGACTTCCAGTCGGCAGGCCGTAGCTGCTTGGCCGCATGTGCGGTTTGGGAATGCGCGATACAGTCCCGATTCGGAATCGGGAGAGGCCTGCGCTACGCCTTCCGGTGACCGAAACCCTATGAAATCCCGGCTAAGAAACCGATAAAATGAAACCTGAACACCATCCCCTTCAACGCCATGCCGGTTTGAGCCGGCGCCATTTCCTGCGTGGTTTGGGGGCCTGCATTGGCCTGCCGGCCTTTGCCTCCCTCTGGCCCCTGCGGCTCTTGGGGGCATCAACTCCAAACACCCCGGCCACGACGGCCACCGGCGCTCCCCTGCGGACCGCCTTTCTCTATTTTCCCAACGGCGCCATTCCTGCCGCCTGGTGGCCGACCACCGAGGGCGGGGACATGGAACTGAGCCGCACCCTGCAGCCCTTGGAGCCGTGCCGCCGTTACCTCCAGATTCTCGGCGGCCTGGACGACCTGAGCGCGACTGCCGGCAACGACGGCGCCGGCGATCACGCGCGCGCCAACGGCACCTTCCTCACCGGCGTCCGCGTCAACAAAAGCGCCACCGACATCCGCGCCGGCATCTCCATCGACCAGGTCCTGGCCCGCCACGCCGGGCAGTCCACCCGCTTCCCTTCGCTCGAGCTGACCTGCGAGACCGCCCGGGCCAGCGGCGCCTGTGACTCCGGTTATTCCTGCGCCTACCAGTTCAATCTCTCCTGGAGTTCACCCACCACCCCGATGGCGGCCGAGGCCAACCCCCGCCTGGTCTTCGAGCGCCTCTTCGGCGCCGGCTCCCTCGATGAACGCGCCGCGAGCCTCCGCCGTCGACGCCTCGAACAACGTTCCATCCTCGATTTCATCACCCAGGACGCCCGCGAAATGCAGCGCCGCCTCGACTCCGCCGACCGCGATAAACTCGACCAATACCTGACCGGCGTGCGCGAGTTGGAAGCGCACCTTCAGAAAATCGAGACCCTCGGCGACGCCCCCGGCCCCCAGGTCCAGACGCCCCCGGGCATACCCCCCAGTTATGGCGACCATATCCAATTGATGTTTGACCTCTTGACCCTCGCCTTTCAGACCGATTCCACCCGCGTGGCGACCTTCCTGCTCGCCCACGATGGCAGCAACCGCTCGTTTGGCGACATCGGCGTCCCCGAAGGCCATCACGACCTCTCGCACCATGAAAACGACGCCGAGAGAATTCAAAAAGTCTCCGACATAGACCGTTGGTACGTGGGGCAGTTCGCCCAATTCCTCCAAAAGCTCGAACGGGTCAAAGACATCGACGGCCATTCGCTCCTGCACAACTCGATGATCCTTTACGGCGGGGGCAACGCGGACGGCAACCGCCATACGCATGTCAACCTGCCCCTCCTCCTGGCCGGCGGCGGCGGCGGCGCCTTGACCCCCGGCCGCTACGTCCAACACGGGGCCAAGCCCCTCACCAACCTGTTCCTGAGCCTGGCCCAACGCATGGGCCTCGACCACCTCGACTGCTTCGGCGATTCCACCGGACTCCTGGCCAACGTATGAGCGTTCATCCGGCCAAGGCGATATGCAGGTGGAGCCGGCGCAGAAAAAGCCCTGCGGGGAAGGGTGGCTACAAAGGCGGCGACAAAGACCAGGAGCCGCAGTATCTCGGACAGGCTCTAAAACGCCTGCGCAGAAGGGGAAACGCTGAAGCGCAGGATGTCCCCGATGACCTGGTCGCGCGCATCCACCGCGTCCACCTGCAAATACTCGGCGCCGAGCTTGAGGAGGCTCTTGGGATCACAGTGGAGGAAGAAAAGGTTCCGGAGCATAGTCGTCGAGAGAATGCTCCGCTGCAACTTGCCGTCGGCGGTGTCAGTGATGTTCGATATGAGGTTTTCGCGGATATTGACGGAGGTGACGAAAGGAAAAATGCAGGCCGCCGAGATGCGGCCCTGGTGAATCTGGTGGCGGTAGTAAAGATCGATGGGCATCGAGAGTTCGCCTTGGACCGCCTCGGCCAGGATGGCCGCTATCTTGTTCAGCGAGTTCTTGTTGACGACATAAGAAACGGTTGAGGCAAACACCCGGCGGCTGAGGTTGAGCAGGGTGAACCTCTCGACTTTCTTGAGAGTGCCGTCCGGGTTCAAGGTGGCGCACTGACGGTACAGGGCGCTCAACTCGCGGATATACTGCAAGTCCGGCGGTACCCACACATCCGTGTAAATCATGTCCCATTTGTCGAGGTCCCCGTTGCGCGCCATCGAGTCTATCACTAATCCGGTGGTCGGGCCAAAAACGATATCGTCTTCAGCGACATGCACGTGAGTCGCGGCGTTCTTAAGCGATTGGAGCAGAAGGTAGTGGGAGGTGAAGCACCCAACGGCCCCAGGCTTGAGGCCGGGCGCCTTCAGGTTCAGCGCATTGCCCAGCGAGGCGGGATGCCGCTTGTAGATTGGCTGCAGGTTGCAGGCCGCAAGCTGCCTCTCCAACTCCTGCTTCCGACCCCGATTGCCGTCGAGGTTGATATAATAACCGGTATAGTGCATCTGATTGCATCTTCCAGACCGTTCTCCCAAGCAAGCCCTAGGCCGGGCCACCGTCAAGAAATAACATCTGCCCGCATTTCGCCCGTCCGGTATTGCCGGGTGCCCCCCGCTCCAGGCATACTTGCCGGACTTATGGGTGGCAGACCTCGCGAAGCGCAGGCTCGATTCGACAAGGCCCTGGAATGGCAGGCCCTGGGGCGCCGGCTCGATGCCGCCCGCTGCTACATGGAGGCGCTTCAACTTTTCCCCGGCTTTTTCGAGGCCGCCTACAATCTCGGCCTGACGTTCCAGGAGATGGGCCAAGTGGAGCAGGCCCTCGCCTGCTATCGCCAGGCCGTGCGGATCAAACCGGACTTCGCGATGGCGTGGGGCAACCTCGGCGTGGCATGTCGCGATGCAGGCCAAATCCAGGAGGCCGTGGACTGTTTCCACCAGGTCTTGCGCTTCAGGCCCGGCGCGCCCGACGCGCTGAACAACCTCGGCAATGCCTTGCGCGCCCAGCTTGACCATGCCCAGGCGATCGCCTGTTTCCGGGAGGCCCTGCGGCACTCCCCAGCCGATGCCCAAATCCATGTCAACTTTGGCAATGCCTGGCGCGAAAGTGGCAATCCCGCCGAGGCCGCGAATTCCTTGCACCGCGCCATCGAACTTCGTCCCGATTTGCCCGAAGCGCATTGGGACCTGGCGTTCGCGCTCCTGCTTCAAGGAGATTTCCTCCGCGGATTCGAGGAATACGAGTGGCGCTGGCGCAGGGCCGGCTTCGCGCCCCGGCCTTTCCCATTCCCGGCATGGCGGGGCGAGGACCCGCGGGGCCGCGCGCTGCTGGTTTACGCCGAGCAAGGGGCGGGCGATGCCATCCAGTTCGTCCGCCTCGTGACGGCCCTGGCCGACCGCGGCGCGCGCCTGGTGCTCGAATGTCCTTCCTCCCTGGTCGCTCTCTTCGAGTCGGTTGAAGGGGCCCACCGTGTCATCCCCCGGGGCGAACTTCCTGCCGAACTTCGCTTTGACGGGCACGTTTCGCTCCTAAGCCTGCCATTCCTGCTCCAAGTCACCCTGGATACGATCCCCGCCAAAACACCCTACCTGCGCCCGCCCGCCGGACGGGAGGCGCGGCTGCCGGCGCTCCCCGATTCCCACGCCAGCCACCTTAAGGTCGGACTGGTCTGGCGAGGAAATCCACAGCACAAGAACGATCGCCATCGTTCCATCCCGGCCGAGTTGCTCGAGCCCTTGCTGGCCGTGCCCGGTGTGGTCTTCTACAGCCTCCAGGTCGGGGCGCCCCCGGGCGAGCCCCCGCCCAGGCCGCCATTCGACAAGCTCATCGACTTGACAACGCTCATCCACGATTTCGCGGATACTGCCCTGCTAATGAAGCAACTTGACCTGGTCATCTCGGTGGATACCAGCACGGTTCATCTTGCGGGTGCCCTTGGCCAACCCGCCTGGTTGCTCCTGCCCTGCGCCCCAGACTGGCGCTGGCTCCTCGGCCGCAGCGACAGTCCCTGGTACCCCACGCTGCGCTTGTTCCGCCAGCCGCTCCCCGGGGATTGGGCCGCTGTCGTGCGCGACGTCTGCGCCGCCCTGGCCTCTTGCGCTGCAGCCGTTCGCTGAGCAACTTTACACTACGCATGTATCGAATTACCCAGCTTGCCGGCGGTCTCACGGTCGCCACCGCCGCGATGCCGCAGATGCGCAGTGTGAGCGTTGGCTTGTGGCTTGGCATCGGCGCCCGCTACGAACCGGCGGAGGTCAGCGGCATTTGCCATTTCATCGAGCACCTGCTCTTCAAAGGCACACGGAAACGCTCTGCCCGCGACATCTCCCAGGCCGTCGAGGGCATCGGCGGCTATCTCAATGCCTTCACCAGCGAGGAGACCACCTGTTACCACGCCCGGGCCTGCCATGACCGCTTTGACGAGTTGCTGGACGTGCTGATGGATATGTTCCTCGAATCGAAGTTCCTGCCGGCGGACGTTGCTAAGGAACGCGAGGTCATCAAGGAAGAGATGGCGATGTACCTGGATGAACCGCAACACCAGGTCCAGGAGCTGCTCAATGCCACCCTTTGGCCCGACCAGCCCCTGGGCCGCTCCATCACCGGGACAAATCGGACTCTCGACGCCATGGCCCGGGGCCACCTGCTCGGCTACCTTGGCCGGCATTACGTCGCCTCCAGCGCGCTGGTGGTCGCCGCCGGAAACCTCAACCATCAGCATGTGACCCGGGCGGTCGCCCGCTATGCCCGCCGGTTCCGGCCCGGCCCCCGCCCCGTGTTCACCCCTGCGAGAAGCGACCAGCAAGAACCCAGGGTCCGCCTCTTCACAAAGCGCGTCGAGCAGACCCAGCTCGCCCTGGGCATTCGTGGCTGCTCTCGCCACGACCCGCGCCGCTACGCCTTGCGCCTCCTCAGCACCGTCCTGGGCGAAAACATGAGTTCGCGCCTCTTCCAGGTCATCCGCGAAGACCGCGGCCTGGCCTATTCCATTTACAGCACGCCGAGCTTCTTCCACGACACCGGGGACCTGGTCATTTCGGCCGGCCTGGACACGGACAACCTGCCCAAGACCCTGCGGCTGATCACCCGCGAACTGCGACGCCTCACCCAATCGCCCCCCAGCGCCGCCGAGCTTCGCCGCGCCCGCGATTATGTCATCGGCCAAATCGACCTCAGCCTCGAGGGCGCCGATAACCAAATGAACTGGCTGGGCGAACAACTCCTGGGCTACGGCAAGGTCTATCCCCCTGCCGCCGTCAAACGCCAACTGGCCAAAGTCACCCCCGGCCAAATCCGCGCCGTCGCCCGCGATTTCTTCCGCCCCGACCGCCTGAACCTCGCCCTGGTCAGCCCCCTCAAGGGCGAGGACCACCTCTTGGAATGGGTGCGTCTTTAGCCAGAACCTGTCCCAAAAGCCCCGATTCCGGACCTTTGTCGCCACCTTTGTCGAAAAACGGCCACTTCGACAAAGGCCGCGACAAGGGTTGCGACTAAGGCTTCCGCCCGCCGGGCTTCTTGGACAGGCTCTAATTACCCAAAATACTGCTTGATTCCGGTGCCGGCGGCACCTATATTGCGCGCCCTGATAAGAGAAAGCTGATTGTTTTTTATGCGACGTCCAAAAGGCATCAAGACCAAGAAATCTGTGGCCAAGCGGTTCAAGATCACGGCCAATGGGAAAGTGCTGGCTTCCAGCGCCGGCAAACGGCACTTGCTCCAGACCAAAAGCCCCAAGCGCCGTCGCAGCCTGCGCGGCACTCATACCGTCGATCCCACCGACAAGTACCGCATCACGCAAAACCTGCCCTTCAGCCACTAGAGGCTCGTCTCAGATTTCAGATTTCAACTCTCAACTCTCAACTCTCAACTCTCAACTTCCCACTTTCACCCCCCTCCATGCGAGTCACAAACGCTGCTGCTTCCCGCAAACGCCGCACCCGGATGATTCGAGCCGCCAAAGGCTTCCGGATGCGCCGCTCCAAACTCTACCGCTATGCCTCCGATGCCGTGGATCATGGCCGCTGCTATGCCTACCGCGATCGGAAGGCCAAAAAGCGCACCTTCCGCGCCCTGTGGCAGGTCCGCATCAACGCCGCCGCCCGTGCCGCCGGCACCACTTACAGCCGCTTCATGGAGGGCCTCAAAGCCGCCAAGGTTGCCCTCGACCGCAAGATCCTGGCCGATCTTGCCGCCACGGACACCGCGGCCTTTACCGACCTAGTCAAGGTCGCCCAGGACGCGCTGAAGGCCAAAGCCGCCAAGGCTTGACATTCCCTTCTCCCATCACGGGCGATAGCCAAGACGGCTCGCCCGTTTTTCATTTTCAGACCCCAATTATGGCTGAATTCATTGACCAAATCGAACAACTCAAACAAGCCGCGCTCGCCGGGTTGCGCGCGGCCCAGGACCTGGCGGCCCTCGAGCAGGCTCGTGCAAGTTTCCTCGGCACTCACGGCCAATTCACCGCCCTGATGAAGCAACTCGGCGGGTTAACCAAGGAACAGAAGCCCGCCGCCGGCAAGGTAATCAACGCGGCCAAGGCCGAGCTCGAGGCCGCCCTGGCCCAACGCCGCAGCGAACTGGAGCTTAAGGCCGCCCTCCCAAAAGAGCCCGCCGATTTTACCCTCCCCGGCCGCCGCCGCCCCCTTGGTAAGCTCCACCCCCTCACCCGGGCGACCGAGGATATTGTCCGCAGTTTCCGCAAAATCGGCTTTGTGGTGGCCGACGGCCCCGAAGTCGAAGACGAATATCATTGCTTTGACGCCTTAAACACCCCGGCCGACCACCCGGCGCGCGACACGCAGGACACCTTTTACCTGGCCGCCCCCGGCGTCCCTTCTGATCCTAATCTTAATCTTAATCTTAATCCTAATCTCGGTCGCCACCCGGCCGACGCCGCCCCCGCCACCCCGCCCGCGGGCCCCCACGACCCCGCTCCGCGGCTCTTGCTGCGCACCCATACCTCCTCGGTCCAAATCCGCGTCATGAAAAGCCAGCCCCCCCCTGTGCGCATCATCGTGCCCGGACGGGTTTATCGGCGAGATAACGCCGACGCCACTCATAATCCCACCTTCCACCAGGTCGAAGGGCTTTACGTCGACCGAAACGTCACGGTGGGCGATCTCAAGGGCACCGTCGAGTTTGTCTTCCGCGAGTTAATGGGGCCTGAAACCCGCATCCGCTTCCGCCCGCATTACTTCAGCTATACCGAACCGAGCTTCGAGATCGATTTCAGCAGCGCCCTCACGCGCAAGATGGGCAAGGAATGGCTCGAGATCGCCGGCTGCGGCATGGTGCATCCGCAGGTTCTTGAAAACGTCGGCTACGACCCCGAGGTCTGGACTGCTTGGGCCTTCGGCTTCGGCATCGAGCGCATCGCCATGATCCGCTATGGCATCAACGACATCCGGCTCTTTTATGAAAATGATGTGCGGTTCCTTTGTCAATTCTGACTCCCATGAAAGTCACACTGAACTGGCTCAAACAATACGTGGATTTCAACTGGCCGCCCGAGGAGCTGGCTGAGCGCCTGACGATGCTGGGCATCGAAGTCGAAGGTCTCCGGAGGCTGGGCGGAGAGTTTGAAGGAATCGTCGTCGCGCAGGTCATCACGCGCGACAAACACCCCAATGCCGACAAACTCTCCGTCTGCCGCGTCAACGACGGCCACGCCGAGCGTCAAATCGTTTGCGGCGCCCAGAATTTCAAGCCGGGCGACAAGGTCGCCCTCATCCTCCCGGGCCACGCCCTGCCCGCCAAGCCCGGCCAGGAGCCTTTCACCATCAAGGTCGGCAAGCTCCGCGGCGTCGAATCCCAAGGCATGATGTGTTCGCCCAAAGAACTCGGATTGTCCGATGATGCCGACGGCCTGCACATCCTCCGTGAAGACGCCCAGGTCGGCCAGCCCTTCGCCCAGCACCTCGGCCACCCCGGCAGCGACGTGGTCTATGACCTCGAGATCACCCCAAACCGGCCCGACCTGAAC
>Ga0181533_1001050_pt1 | contig 36136 bp, 27 predicted proteins | sample PEATcosm2014_Bin_45_FD_119772 | JGI IMG/M metagenome (GOLD analysis project Ga0181533, IMG submission 119772) | Peatland microbial communities from MTU Mesocosm Facility, Houghton, MI, USA - PEATcosm2014_Bin11_60_metaG | ecosystem: Environmental > Terrestrial > Soil > Wetlands > Peat | place...
GCACCGCATCCTGAATGCAGGTAAAGGCATCCGCCTCGGCTTGCGCGGCCTCCGCTTCGCGCCCTGCGCGGCTCAGCAAGCGCGCAGCCTGCATCAGATGGCTGGCGGCCAGCGTGAATTGTTCGGCCGAACCGGTGCGCAGTTCATCGGCATGCGCGCGCAGCGCGCGGCCGGCAGCCGCGGCGGGGCCCAGGCCGGGCAAATTCGCGAGCAGCGGGCGCAGATCCGATCCCGCCTTGGCCAGATCCACCGCCGTCTCCTGCCAAATGCCCTGCAAGCGATGATTGCGCGCGTCGGCCAGCGCCTTTCCGTCGGCGCAGCGTGCGCTCTCGGCCAGGGATGTGCGGGTTCGCTGGCGCCACTCGCCGGCGTCGAAGCTGCTCGCGTATCCCATCATCCAGCGCGCACACGCCCAGGCTTCGTCCGGTGTGGTCACGGGAAATAGCGCAGCGCCCCACAGGTTGCGCGGCTCGCCCGCCTTCCAGATCTCCTCGCTGCGCAGTCCAAGCCTCCCGAGCGTCTCCGTCATCGGCCGGTTGAACCAGGTTGCGCTTTCGAAGAGCTGCTTGGGATCGTCTTCGACGCCATAGGCGCGGATCACCCAGCCCGTGCCGCATTCCCCGTCCACCGGAAGCTGGTGGACGACCGTGTCTTCGGGAACTTCAATAGATCCGGCGAGACCGATGAGCCCGTGCAGAATTGCTCCGCGGCTGGCGTAGACCGGCCCTTCAAGATCGCATTCCAGAACCACAGCTTCGTGCCCGACCTTGCACTCACGCGCAACGATGCTGTCGAGGATTCCTCCCGAACCCGCTGCCAGCGCGCGGAAAGAACGCGTGGTGCCTGCATGAATAAACTCACCCTCGACTACCGAGCAATGAAACTCAACGGGCTGCTCGGCGCCACGCAGAATTCTTTCAAGCTCGCGCCAGAAAAGTCCTGCGCCCGCCTCCGGCCTCCACTGGCCCGTGAGTATGCGCGTCATCTGGTCGTAAACATCGACGGCCGGCAGGCTCTTGAGTCCGGCCAGCTCCGTCAGCGCAGCCGTCAGGCCGGCATCAAAGCGCAACAGTCCGATATCGACGGCCACGCGGCCATCGCCCAGCAAGCCTCCCGCGGCTTTCACCTCCGCGGGCGAGGGCTTTTGCAGAAAGGTGTACACCTGATCGCCGGCGCCCACCGCATAAACACCGTGATGCACGGCCTGCTCCATTTCGAGCCGCATGGCAACGCCGGTAACGCCGGGCCGGTCCCATTGCACCTGGCCGGCATCGAAGCGCAACACCACGTCGCCTGAAGCCACCAGAAGTCCGCTGCGCATTTTCTCTGCCCACGCCGACGAAAGCGACATGGTCTCATCGAAGACCGTGGTGGTAGCGCGGGGTTGCGTGCGTGAAGGCAGGATGCCGAACAGCTTGCCGCCAGGAGAATACTGCGGCAGACGTCGCGAATCGCCACCTGAGTGCACGAGGAGCGCGCGGTGTTCGCTCCACCAAGCGCGGTCTTTGCCCAGGATGCCCAGCGCATTGATGGTCGCGCCGCCGCTGCCCACTCTTTGGCCGCCGGGATCGGGTACGACAAGAAATTTTGTCTCTCTGGGCAACAGTCCCGATGAGTTCCGCCGCTGAATCTCCTCGCGGTAAAGCTCCGCTTGCCGATCCGACGAGGCCGTAATGATCACAACGTCCCAGAAACTCACCGAACTCGCTCCCCCAAAGTTGTGAAGACACCTGCCGTCATCTCGAGCGCAGGCCCCGTAACCAGCGGTAGACGTTGCGCTTGCTATCAGCATCCCTCAACGGCGAAAGTAATCAAAGGATGGCAAAAGCACTTCGTTCGACGCGCGTGTTGACACTGGATGGCATCGCACCCGCCGCAGTGATTGTAGATCACGAGCGGATCACTGCGCTGGGTGGCTGGCATGAAGTGCCTGCGGACGCGGAGCTCTTTGATTTCGGCGACCATGTGCTGCTTCCCGGCCTGGTGGACTCGCATGTGCACATCAATGAACCCGGCCGCGCGGAGTGGGAAGGATTTGAGACCGCGACCCAAGCCGCGGCGGCAGGCGGTGTGACCACGCTGGTCGATATGCCGCTGAACTGCGTTCCGGAAACCATCGATGTGTCTGCGCTCGAGGCCAAGCGCGACGCGGCGCAAGGCAAGGCCTGGGTGGACTGGGCGGCGTGGGGCGGCGTGGTGCACGGCAACGCCGAATCGCTGCCGTCGCTCGCACGCGCGGGCGTTCCCGGATTCAAGTGCTTTCTTATTCACTCTGGAATCGACGGCTTTGCATGGGTAGATGAAACGGACCTGCGCGCGGCATTGGAAAAGCTGCGCGGCACCGGACTGCCCTTGCTGGCGCACGCTGAAGTGGCCGGCCCGGTAGGTGCGGCAGCTCAGGCGCTGGATAGAATGAGTGCGGACTGGCGCAAGTATTCCACCTATCTGCGCTCTCGTCCCGACGCTGCCGAGATTGAGGCTATTGCATTGCTCATCCGCCTGGCCGAAGAGTTTCAGACTCCTATCCACATCGTGCATCTGTCGAGCGCGCAGGCGCTGCCGTTGCTGAGGGATGCGCGCGAGCGCGGCGTGCCGGTTACGGTTGAAACCTGCGCACACTATCTCTGGTTCGACGCGGCCAAGATTCCTGATGGCGCCACCGAATACAAATGCGCGCCGCCGATTCGCGATGCCGGGAATCGCGAGGCGCTGTGGAATGCGCTCATCGAAGGGTTGATTGGGATGGTGATTACCGACCACTCTCCTTGCCTGCCGGAGATGAAGCGCCGGGAAGAAGGCAGATGGGACCTTGCGTGGGGTGGCATCGCGAGCCTTGGCCTGGCCCTGCCAGTGCTGTGGACCGGGATGAAACAACGCGGCATCGGGCTGGAACGGATTGGAGAATGGATGGCTGCTGCGCCTGCCCGGTTGGCGGGGATGAGCGGGCGCAAGGGCGTGATTGCGATGGGCGCCGACGCGGACTTTGCCGTCTTCGATTCCGAGGCCAGGTGGACCGTCGCGCCTTCCGATCTGCGCTTTCGGCATAAAATCTCGCCGTACCTCGGCGCTGAGTTGCAGGGCCGCGTGCGCGAAACCTGGCTGCGTGGCGCGCCTGTCTTTCGCGCCGGAGCGCCGGTTGGCGAGGCGCGTGGCAAAGAACAGGTGTGCTCATGAGCGCCCGTACATTGCCAGAGCGCGCCCAGCGCGCCATCGCCGAGTGCCGCCGCATCGCCGCCCTGAGCGAGGAGCCGAATCGCACCACGCGCAGGTTCCTAACGCCTCCCGTACGCGAAGTTCATGCATTGTTGCGCGAGCGCATGGAAGCTTTGGGCATGACGGTAGGTGTAGACGCAGTGGGCAACCTGCGCGGGTTGTGGCAACCGCTGGGACCGCAGAGCAAGCGCTTGATTCTCGGCTCGCACATCGACACCGTGCCCAATGCCGGCGCCTTCGATGGCGTCCTCGGCGTTGCGCTGGCGCTCGAATGCGTCGAGATCGCGCAGGAGCTCAAGCTGCCGATGCCCATCGAAATCATTGCCTTTAGCGAAGAGGAAGGCGTGCGCTTTGGCGTGCCGTTTATCGGCAGCCGCGCGGCCGCCGGGCGATTCGACGCTGCCCTGCTCAAGCTGAAAGATGCAGACGGCGTCACGCTGGAGGAAGCGATCCGCGCCTTCGGGCTCAATCCCGCAGAGATCGACAAGGCAGCCATCGATGAGGACGCGTTGGGCTTCTTGGAGATCCATATCGAACAAGGTCCGGTTCTCGAGGCAGAGGGTCTTCGTGTTGCCGCTGTGACCGCCATCGTGGGCCAAACACGATACACACTGACGTGGACAGGACACGCCAACCATGCCGGCACCACACCGATGCATCTACGCCGCGATGCGCTGGCCGGTGCGGCGGAGTGGATTGTCGCAGCGGAATCTCTCGCGCAGCGCACGGAAGGGCTCGTGGCCACTGTGGGCCATGTGGATGTGGAACCGAATGCGGGCAACGTGATCGCAGGCGCGGTGCGTGTGAGCCTTGACGTTCGCCACGCCAATGATCCTGAGCGCAAAGCGGCTGTGGAAACCTTGCTTGCGCAGGCCGAAGCCATCGCCGCGCGGCGCGGACTGGTCTTCGAATGCACGCGCCAGATGGACCAACCGGCTGTGCCCATGGATGAGCGCCTGACGGCGTTTGTGGCCGAAGCTATCGACGCGATGGGTTTGCCCGTGAAGCGCATGCCGAGCGGCGCCGGTCACGACGCCATGGTAATGGCCGCGCGTGTGCCCACGGCCATGCTCTTTCTGCGCAGCCCCGGCGGCATCAGCCACCATCCCAATGAAACCGTGCTCGAAGAGGATGTTGCGGCTGCTCTCGGGGTGTGCCGCAATTTTATGCAGCGGCTGGCCGCCGAGGTCGGATAAAATCGGGCAACGGATTTGTGGGGGATTTTGCTCGCATGCCACTCTTCCGATTACCCTTTGAAGAGGTCGCACGTGCATCATTTGGGATTGACGCGCAGCAGCCTGAAAGCTGACCATCTGCTGCAAACTCCAAACACATTTGTTCGTTCGCCGCTGCCGGGCGCGGAGGGCGTGGAGTTCATTATTCACGCCGGGCCTCAACTCGGCGCCCGCTTTACGCAGATGACGGCGGAGTTTGTCGCCGGGGGATCGCTCGGCTCCGCGCCGGCGCAGCGCTTCCTTTACGTTCTCGACGGCAAGATTGAGCTCAAAGCCGGCGGAAAGCGGCACGTTCTCAAGCCGGGCGGTTATGCGTACCTGCCGCAAGGCGCTCCGCACACGGTGCGCGCGCCGGGCATTGCGCGCGTAGCAGTCATTGAGAAGCCCTACGAGCCATTGCATGGAGCAGCCGTTCCAGAGATTGTGGTCGGAGAAGAAGGCGACGTGGCTCCCGTCGCGCTCATGGGCGACCATGCGCTGCGCGTGCGCACGCTCATGCCCGACGGCCCGCCCTACGACTTTGCCGTGAACACCATGACCTACGATCCCGGCGCGGCGCTCAGCATGGTGGAGATTCACGCGATGGAGCACGGATTGCTGATGCTCGAGGGCGGCGGCATCTACCGTCTCGGCGACTCCTGGTATCCGGTGCAGGCCGGCGACTTCATCTGGATGCGCGCCTATTGCCCGCAGTGGTTCGGCGCCCTGGGCAAGAAGCCGGCGAAATACCTGATCTACAAAGATTGGTGCCGGCATCCGCTGGGAGAACGCACCTCATGAGCATCGACCGCCCCAGTCTTTCCATCGACGGCCTGATGGCCGAGCTGATGGCGCTCGCGCAAATTTCGGAAGCTGACCCGCCGGTGGTGACGCGCGTAGTTTTCGGCGAGGCGGACATGCGCGCCCGCGCGTATGTGAAGAGCCTGTGCATGGAAGCGGGGCTTACTGTCCGCGAAGACGCCATCGGCAATACTTTCGCGCGATGGGACGGCAGCGATCCCGCGCTCGCGCCCATCGGCACCGGATCGCACATCGACGCCATTCCCAATGCCGGTCTCTATGACGGATGCGTCGGCGTGCTCGGAGGCCTCGAAGCCATTCGCGTTCTCAAGAAGCTCGGCTTTAAGCCGCGCCGCTCCATCGAGCTCGTGATCTTTACTGCCGAGGAGCCCACGCGCTTCGGCATCGGCTGTCTGGGCAGCCGCATGATGGCCAACGTGCTTACTCCAAAACAGGCTCTCGCCCTGCGCGACCAGGAAGGCCGCGGGCTGGAAGAGTGGCGCGCGCAAGCTGGATTTACAGGCCCGCTGGACTCCGTTCAAGTCCCCTTTGGACGATTTCATCAGTTTGTGGAGCTGCATATCGAGCAGGGACCGTACCTCGAACAGGAGGGACTCGATGTGGGCCTGGTGACGCACATCGCTGCACCGGCCAGCCAGCGCATCGTGATTGAAGGCGAAGGCGGCCATGCCGGCGGAAAATTGATGCCCGGCCGCAAGGATGCACTGGCCGCGGCAGCGGAACTGATTCTGGCGCTGGAATCGGCGGCAAAATCGACGGGCGCCATTGATACCGTGGGCACCGTGGGCATTTGCGATGTCTTTCCCGGCGCGGTGAACAGCGTTCCTTCCCGTGTGCAGCTCACCACCGACGTGCGCGACATCGATGGTGCGCGCCGCGACCGCGTTTTGGCGTCGCTGGCCGAGGCAGCCAGCGAAGTAAGCGCCCGTCGCGGCGTGAAGATTACCACGGAACTGATCAACGCCGATCCGCCGACCACCTGCGATCCGGCGATTCTTGCGGCCCTCGAAGAGTCAGCCGTCGCGGCCGGCAAGAAATACAAGAGAATGGTGGCGCGCGCCTACCACGATTCATCCTTCGTTTCGTGCATTGCGCCCGTGGCCATGTTATTTATTCCCTGTCGCGGCGGTGTGAGCCATCGGCCCGACGAATACGCTTCGCCCGAGTGGATCGGCGGCGGCGTGCACGTGCTTTCGCGCACCCTGGCGCGCTTGGCGGAGTAGAGTGCGCTTTCACAACTTCGCTGCGCCGTTGTATGCTATCCCTCAACCCGTACGGCACTGTCGGCACCCATGAGCACGCATGCGACAACCCGCATCGTTGGCGCACCCGTTCCCCGAAAAGAGGGCGTGGACAAGCTGGTGGGACGCGCGTGCTACGTCGACGATATGAAACGCGAGGGCATGTGGTACGGAGCCACGGTGCGCAGCACGATTCCGCGCGGGCTCATCCGCTCCATCGCCTTCGACCGCCACATCGACTGGAGCAAGTTTGCCGTCGTCACCGCTGCGGACATTCCCGGCGAAAATATCATTCAGCTCATCATTGCGGATCAACCCTGTCTCGCCGATGGCAAAGTGAATCATTGCGAGGAGCCGATCCTTCTCCTCGCGCATCCCGATAAGCACAAACTGCGCGAAGCTCTCGGCGCGGTGAGAGTCGAGTACGATCCACTGCCGCCAATCTTCACCATTGAGGAGAGCGAGCGGCAGGATCAGATCGTGTGGGGCGCGGACAATCTGCTCAAGAGTTTTATGCTGGAAAAAGGCGACGTGGACTCCGCGTGGGCCCGCGCCGCGCATATCGTCGAAGGTGAGTACCGCACCGGCGCGCAGGAACATCTGTATATCGAGAACCAGGGCGTCATCGCCGAATACAGCGCGAAGGATGGAGTGACGGTGTGGGGCTCGCTGCAATGCCCCTACTACGTTTTCAAAGCGCTACGCGGTGTCTTCGATCTGCCTGAAGACAAGGTGCGCGTCGTCCAGACTGAAACCGGAGGCGCGTTCGGCGGCAAAGAGGACTATCCGTCTGTCCTCGCCTGCCACGCGGCACTCTTAGCCAAAAAGAGCGGCCATCCGGTGAAGATGGTTTACGACCGCATGGAAGATCTGGCGGCAACCACCAAGCGCCATCCCGCGCGCGTGCGTCATCGCACCGCGCTCGACAAGGATGGCAAGCTGCTGGCAATGGAGATCCATCTCGACACCGACGGCGGTGCCTACTCGACGCTTTCGTCCACGGTGCTCTCGCGTGCCACGCTGCACTCCACCGGCCCGTATCTCTGCCCCAACGTTCGCGTCCGCGCGCGCTCCTGGGCGACGAATCACGTCCCTTACGGCGCATTTCGCGGCTTCGGAGCCCCGCAAGCGGTCTTCGCGATGGAGCGTGACATGGACGAAATCGCCGCGGCGCTGGGTGTCGATCCAATCGAATTGCGGCGCAGAAACTTCTTGCACCAAGGCGACACTAACGCAACGGAACAACTGATGCGCGAACCGATGATGCTCGATCAGTTGCTCGATCGCGCGTTGCAAGAGAGCGATTATCACGCCAAACGCGCGCAATTTGCGCGTGAGAATGCCCGGAATCCGATCAAGCGCGGCATGGGGATCGCGGCGTTTTATCACGGCTCGGGATTCACCGGCTCGGGCGAGGTGTATTTGAATTCGCTGGCCGGCGTGGACGTTACGCCCGAGGGCAAGGTGCGGGTTCTGGTGTCGAACACGGAATTCGGTCAGGGCACGAACACGATTCTCACGCAGATTGCGGCCGAAGCGCTGGGCATCGAATACAACGACGTAACCATGGCTGCGCCGGACACCGATATGGTGCCGAATAGCGGACCCACAGTCGCTTCGCGCACCTCGATGGTGGTGGGCCGCCTGATTGAGCGCGCCTGCCTGCAGCTCATTTTCCTGTTGCGCGAGCAGGCAGCTTTGGGCGCGACGTATACAAGCGAGGAATTTCTTGCCGCGTGCGAGCGTTATCGCGACGTCCATGGCGAGGTTTCGTCCATGTGCCGCTATCAAGCGCCGCCGGGCATTTATTGGGACGATCAGAAGTATCACGGCGAGGCGTACGGCGCGTATGCGTGGGCGGTTTATGTGGCACAGGTCGCCGTGGACACAGTGACGTACTCGGCCGAGGTGGAGGACTTCTGGGCCGTGCAGGAAGTGGGCCGTGTGCTGCACCCGGTGCTGGCCGCGGGACAGATTGAGGGTGGCATCGCGCAAGGCATCGGCTACGCGCTCTATGAGAAGGTCGTTCTCGCGGACGGCCGCATGACCAACAACCAGATGACGAACTACATCATGCCCACCGCGGAGGATGTGCCGCCGATTCATGTGTACTTCGAGGAGATTCCCTTCCGTCATGGAGGCTACGGCGCAAAGGGTATCGGCGAGTTGCCGCACGACGGCCCCGCGCCCGCGATTCTGAATGCCATCCGCGACGCGACCCGCGTAAGTTTTACTGCCATTCCACTTCTGCCCGAGGATCTTTACGCAGGGCTCGCCGCCAGCCAACCGGTGGAGGAGCCGGCCTTGCCATGAGCGCCAACGGAAAGGCCAGGACGGACGCACTTTGGCCGGCGATCCGTTTCACCGTGAATGGCGAGAGCCGCACGGTAAACGTACCGCCCATGAAGCGGCTGCTTGACGTGCTGCGCGAGGACCTGCATCTGACCGGAACCAAGGAGGGCTGCGGCGAAGGCGAGTGCGGCTCCTGCTCGGTGCGCATGAATGACGAGCTGGTGAACAGTTGTCTTGTGCCCGTGCTGCAAGCCGAGGGCGCCGAGATTCAAACTGTGGAGGGACTGGCGCTCGACGGAGAGCTTAATCCCTTGCAGGAAGCATTTCTGCACAATGGCGGAGCGCAGTGCGGCATTTGTACGCCCGGCATGTTGATGGCCGCGGCGCAGCTTCTTGCGCACAGCCCGCATCCCAGCGAGGCGGAAATTCGCGAGGGGCTGGCGGGCAATTTGTGCCGCTGCACGGGATTCATACGCATCTTCGCGTCCGTCGCGGCCGCGGCCGGCGCATCGGAATCGGAGCCGGCAAAAGAACCGGAGTTGGAGCAGACGCACCATGCGCGGTAATGCGGAAATGCACGAACTTGTTGCGCCCGGCAGCCTGGGCGCGGTGCTCGATCTGCTTGCCGCCGAGCCGGGCGCGTGGACGCCAATAGCGGGCGGAACGGAATTGATGGTGGCGTTTTCGGCCGGCCGGTTGAGCGCTGCTAAACTCGTCAGCCTCTGGGGCATTCCCGATCTGCGCACCATTGAGGTGACGCCGCTGAGTGTTGCCATTGGTGCGGCGGCCACGTTCCTCGATCTGCGCAAGCACGCCGTCGTCAACGCGGAGTTTCCACTGCTCGCAAGAGCCGCAAGCTGGATCGGCTCTGTTGCCAACCAGAGCCGCGCCACGCTGGGCGGAAATCTGGTGAACGGCTCGCCCGCCGCGGATTCTTCGCCCGCGCTGCTGGCTTACGATGCCGAGATTGAAACCATTTCTGTGCGCGGCCGCCGCAAAGTTCCCTACTCCGAATTTCACTTGGGCTACAAGCGCAATGTGCTCGCCGCGGATGAGCTGCTTTACGCAATTCATCTGCCGAGGCGATTCGCGCGCCACCGGCAATACCTGCGCAAGGTGGGAACGCGGCGCGCCATGGCAATCGCCAAAGTAGCGCTCGGAGCCACTGCACTGCTGGAGCAAGGCATCATCCGCGAGATTCGGCTCGCCGCGGCGAGCCTGGCGCCCTATCCCACGCGGCTCAAACAAACCGAGTCGGCGCTGCTGGGCCAGGCGCTCACGCGTGAAACCGTGCTGGCCGCGCGGCGGGCGCTGCTCGCTGAAGTGCAACCCATCGACGACATCCGCTCCACGGCCGAGTACCGGCGTCGCGTGGCCGTGAATCTGCTCGAAGAGTTCTTGCTCGAACTGCGCCGGGAGGGACTGTGAATGCCACGCTAGCAGCCTGGAACGCGGCCGGCGCAACCGAAGCCCGGAATGCCATGCTGGCTTGTTGCGGAGCCAAACGATGGGCCGATGCGATGGTGGCCCTGCGCCCGATCGCGAGCGTAGCTGCGCTGAGCGAGGAGGCAGACCGTGTGTGGAACACGATGCAGGAGGCCGACTGGCTTGAGGTTTTTGCTTGTCATCCCCGCATCGGCGATCGGAAAGTGTCGGCGCACGTGGGCGCGCAGTCTGCCGCGTGGTCTCGGGCTGAGCAGTCTCAGGCGAACGCGGCGAGCGAAGCCGTGCTGGCCGAGATCGCCGCGGGAAATCAGAGATACGAGGAGCTGTTCGGATTCACGTACATTGTGTGCGCCACGGGCAAGAGCGCGGAAGAGATGCTGGCGATTCTGAAGCGACGGCTGGAATCAACGCGCGAAGCTGAGTTACGCGAAGCCGCCGAGCAGCAGCGGCAAATCATGCAAATTCGTTTGGGAAAGTGGTTGATCGAATGAGCACAATCACAACACACGTATTGGATACAGTCCTGGGCAAGCCGGCGGCGGGAATTGCCGTGCGCCTCGAGAAACTCGACGGCGGAGGATGGATTGAAGTTTTGGATGGCGAACCGCCGGAGCGCGTGCGCGATGCGCCGTGCGACTGGGTTGAAATTGCGGCAAGCGCGACCGACGCCGATGGCCGCTGCCGCGATCTCGCGGCCGATGCGTCCGCCGGCGATTACCGGCTCACATTCTCGACCGGCAGTTATCTCACCCGCCTGGGCCGCACCAGTATTTACCCGGAGATTTCCATTACTTTCACCTGCGACGGCAAGGGGCACTATCATTTGCCGCTCCTGCTCAGCGACAACAGTTACACCACTTATCGAGGAAGCTAACCAATGGCAAGACTGGGTGAAAACCGCTACGGAAAATCCCGCGTGCGCTTGTCACGCATCACACGCGTCAAAGATTCGGTCCACGGGGATCGGCATGAGTTCAACGAGTGGACCGTGCACGTGATGCTGTACGGCGACTTTGAGGCCAGCTTCACGCAGGCCGATAACAGCAAGGTACTGCCCACCGACACCATGAAGAACACCGTGTATTACGTAGCGCGCGGCTCGAAAGCGGAGACCATCGAGGCTTTTGCCTGCGAACTGGGCGACTACTTCCTCACGAACCAGCCGCAGGTTGCAAAGGTCAGCATCGAAGTCCAGGAAAAGGCCTGGCAGCGCATGATCGTCGACGGCGCGCCGGAAGCCACGACTTTCAAGATGGGCGGACCCGAGGCGCAGACGGTGCACGCCGAACGCGAAAGAAGTGGCGCGTGGCGCGTGACCTCGGGCGTGGATGGATTGACGATTCTCAAGACCACGAAGTCGGCCTTTACCGGCTATATCAAAGACAAGTTGACCACGCTCAAGCCGGCCACCGACCGCATCTTCGGCACCCGCGCCACGGTTACGTGGGAATACACGGCAGCGGCGCCGGACTATGCCGAGGTGCGTGCGCGGATTCTGGCTGCACTGCTGAAGGAGTTTGCCGGGCATGACAGCATGAGTGTGCAGCACACGCTTTTCGACATGGGGAAGGCCGCGCTCGCCTGCGCGCCGGAGATCGCGCGCATTCGCCTTTCGATGCCCAACCTGCATCATCTGCTTGCCGAGCTAAGCCCCTTCGGCCTGGACAATCCGAATCACATTTTCGTGCCCATCGACGAGCCGCATGGTACGATCGAGGCCACCGTCGAGCGGTAATTCACGCACAACCAGCAAAAGGCGAGCACGTGACCGGCACATCGACCACAAAAGGCCAGGTGTATGCGCAGAACGAGAACTACGGGCTGCGCGCGGGCGTGCTGGGCCCCGTAGAAACGCTGGCGCAGTCCGTCTCAGCCATGGCGCCCAGCACTTCGGCGTCGCTCACCATTCCGCTGGTCTTTGCGCTGGCCGGCAACGCCACGTGGTTTGTCTATCTGCTGGCCACAGGCGCCATGTTCCTGGTGGGTTTCTGCGTCAGCCGATTCGCCAAGCTTTCCGCCTCGCCGGGATCGCTCTACAGTTACACGGCAGATACATTGCCTCCCGCGTTTGGCGTCGCCGCCGCGTGGGGATTGCTGCTTGCCTATCTCGCCACCGGCGCATCGGTTGCCGGCGGAGCTCTTTACTACGCGACCGTGCTCTGCCAGCAGTCTTTCCATTGGGCGCCGCCTGCCATCCCTACGCTTGTGGCGGTCTGCCTGGTTGCGGGATTCATTGCCTATCGCGATGTCAAGCTATCGGCAGAAGTCATGCTGTGGATTGAAGCGGCCTCCGTCAGCCTCATTGTGATTGTGCTCATTCTTCTGCCCGTCCATGTGGGGCTGCAGATCGATACCAGCCAATTCCGGCTGCAAGGCGCCTCGTTGAAAGGACTGGGGCCGGCACTCGTGCTCTCCATCTTCAGTTTTGCCGGCTTTGAAAGCGCCACCACGTTGGGCGGCGAGGCGCGCGAGCCTCTCAAGACGATTCCCCGCGCCGTGTTGCAATGCGCGTTGCTCGCCGGCGTCTTCTTCATGCTCTGCGCTTACTCTGAGGTGGTCGGCTTCCGCGGCGCATCCACGGCGCTCAGCGATACCACCAGCCCGCTGCACCTTCTCGCCGCGAAGGCCGGCGTTTCCCCCCTTGGGGTCGCCATCGACTGCGGCGCATTCATCAGCATGTTTGCGTGCGTGCTCGCCTGCTCCACAGCCGCCGCGCGCGTACTGCTGCGCATGGCGCACGACGGACTTTTGCCCACCGCATTCGAGCGCACCAACCAGCGGCATAAGACTCCGGGAACCGCGATCACGCTTTCGACCGCGCTCATGTTCGCGGCCACGGCAGGTTTTGCTCTACGCGGGGCCACCGGTTCCACCATGTACGACCTGCTCGGCTCGCTTTCGGTCTTCGGTTTCCTCACTGCCTACGCGCTGGTGGCCGTGGCGCTTCCCTTTGCGCGGCACGCGCTCGGCAGGCATTCTCACGTGCTTGCCGCGGTCAGCGTTCTCACCGTCGCCATCGTGGTTCTCATCGCGATCTTCGACCTCAACTCTGCGGCCGACACGGTTCACGCGCGCATTCCGTATATTTATCTCGTCTACATTGCCGCGGGGCTAGGCTGGTACGGAATTCGGCGTGCTATGCGTGCAAATCGTTGACGCCATGTGGAAAACGCGTCCCCAATAGGCGCGATTTACAACAAATCTTTACATGAACTTTATGCTGCAGACACTACCATGCCACTAACCCGCGCGGTCGCAGTTTCAAGTCTTTGAACGGTCTTCGTTCGAAACCATAACTCTTTGCAGTTTGGAAGTTGCACGCACTTAAACGCCGGATCTCACACTTACCAAAGCTTCTTTTTTTGAAATCCCAGATCTTCATACGGGAAATCTCTATTTCGAGGTCAGTCCTTTGAAGCACTCCATGCGCACGTCCTCCTTGTGTATCGCTGCTCTGCTGGTAATCGTCGTGGCCGCGGTGTTCTCGACCAACCCGCTCAACGCCCAGCAAACTCTCGGCGGAATTACCGGCGAGGTAACCGACGCCTCGGGCGGCGTGATTCCCAACGTGAGTGTTACGGTGACCGAGGAGCAGACCTCGCTCACCCGCACCACCAAAACCAACGGCTCGGGCAGTTACAGCTTCGTTAACCTTCCCATCGGCGTTTACACCCTCACTTATATGGCCGATGGTTACCAGGCGCAGAAGACTCCGCACATCACGGTGCAGGCCGACCGCACGGCCACGGTGAACGCCTCGCTGAAGGTGGGCCAGGCCAGTACAACCGTGGAAGTGGAAGCCGCGCCGCTGATGAATGCCGTCGATACCACCAACGGCTACGTGATGGAGACGCAGCAGATCGACGCCGTGCCCTTACCCACCGGCAGCTTCACGGGTCTCGCGATTCTTTCGCCCGGCTTGAATGCGGAGTTGCCCGGCGGGACCGGCGCCGACTCCGGCCTGGGCAACGCACCCATCTGGGCCAACGGCCAGCGCGACACGTCCAATGCATTTCTGGTGAACGGCGTCGATGCCAGCAATCTCTTCAACGGCAAGAGCACCAGCGAGGTGGATTCGTTCCGTGTCTCCAACAACACCGGCCAGGCCAACAATGCCACCGGCGGCGTGGTGCCCAGTGCCGCATCGGTCTATCTGTCCATCGGCAACGCCATCCCCACGCCGGCGCCTGAAACCATCGCCGAGGTGCGCGTCAACGCTTCGATGTACGACGCCCAACAGGGCTCCAGCAGCGGCGCGCACATCGACATGAGCACCAAGTCGGGCACCAACCAGTTTCATGGCGGCGTCTACGCCCACCGCGGCACCAACTGGATCAACGCCGCGCCGTTCTTCTTCAAGAAAGACAACAATATTCCGGCCAGCGACAAGAACCCGCAGCTGCACCGTTACATTCTGGGCGGCGACATCGGCGGACCGATCATCAAAGACAAGCTCTTCGGCTTTGTCAGCTACCAGCACCTGCACATCTCCGACCAGGAAACCGGCGACGAGCTTCTCGACGTGCCGCCGGGACTGAGTGCAACCAATCGCGGCGCGGCGAACATCGCCCTGGCAGCCGAAAATAACTGGACGGCCAACATCGGCTACTCGGAGACGTACCAGGGCTTCGATCCAACCTACAATGGCACGTTCAATGGCTTCACTGCGAATGCCAACCCTGTAGCCCTGGCCCTTTTCACAGCGCCGGCGATGCCGGGCGAGCCTGGAAAATATCTGGTTCCGAGCGCTCTTCCCACCGCCAGCCCCAACGTCTATTCGCCCTACAACGCCTTCCTTCCCGGCACATCGCGTTTCACTTCCGATCAGGCGGTTGCGGACGTCGACTGGAATTTGAGCTCCAGGGACCAACTGGCGGCCAAGTATTACTACCAGCACGATCCCTCGAGTTCGCCATACGCATATTCCAACGTGCCCGGCTTCACTGGCCACATGGATACCGGCTCGCAATTGGGTTCGCTCAATAACGTGCAAACCATCGGTTCGAGCCTGAGCATCTCTGAAACCGTTGGTGTTCTCCGCGAGAAGGTGTACGCCACCAACGATCAACCCTGGGCGCCCGGCCAGGCAAACACGCCGGCCTCAGCTATCACTTCTAACTTCGGCAGTTACTTTTCCGGTTACACCATCAACGACGCCATCGGCGATCAGTTCGACTCGTCGACCGGACCGCTCTATGGCCTCGTCGCCCCTTCGCTTGCCATCGGCCCGGACGCCGAATACCAGGCCGAAAACACCGGCATGTTTCAGAACCGCATCGAGCCCTCGGGCGCGGCCATCTGGACCAAGGGACGCCATACGGTCAGCTTCGGCGGCAGCTGGTCTTATACGCAGTTGAATTTGCGCGACCGCCGCACGGGCACGGGCAATGTGGCCTCGCCCGACTTTGTATCCTTCCTCGATAACTGGGTCACGCCTTACTCCACGCAGAACTTTACGGCCACAACTTACCTTGAGGGCAATGCCAATCGTTATCTCCGCGCCAACGAAACCGGCTTGTTCGTTCAAGACAAATTCCAGGTAACCCCGACCCTCAGCATCACGGCCGGCATTCGCTACGACTGGAACGGCGGCCTGACGGAGAAGAACGGCAACCTGTTTAACTTCAATCCCTCGCTGTACAGTTACAACGCCGCCTCTGACACCATTACAAGCTCCGGTTTCATCATCGCCGGCAACAATAAGAACGGAACCTCCGGTGTGAGCAAAACCACGCTCACCGGCCGCCAGTGGGGCATCGCACCGCGCCTCGGTTTTGCCTGGCAGCCCTCCAGCTTCCATTCCAAATTCGTTGTCCGCGGCGGCAGCGGCTTCTACTACGATCGCGGCGAACTGTTCACCTATCTCTCGCCGGGATATTCGGCGGGCGAAGTGGAAGGCGGCCCATATGGCATCATGCAGACGCCTCCGTTCGTCACCCAGCAGCACTGCTCGTATTCGTCTTCCTACAACGCTGCGAATCCCACCTATCTCTACCTGAATTACATCCCGATCTGCGGCGGAGACGATTTCACGCCTCCTTCTCCCGGCTCCAACGATGGATACTCCCTCGCAACCCCATGGGGCACAAAGCCCGGCGCCGCTCCTTCCAATCCCAAAGCCTCCGACATCAACTCCTATCTCCCCAACGCCAGAGAAATTATCGACGGCACAGTGGGAAGCACAAACGGTACTGCAACCGGCCAAGGCGGCCAGCCCTTCATTCTCGGCGTCTACAACCGCGCCAATAAGCTGCCCTACAGCATCAATTTCACGCTGAATCTCCAATACCAGCCGCGCAACGATCTGATGTGGGAGGTCGGCTACGTAGGCAACCTGGGCCGCCATCAGGTGATTCCCGTGCCCTTCAACCAGGCGCAGATCGCCACCCCCGGCAGTCCCACCCATCCCGGCGGATTGGCCACCCAGTCCTACAGCTACGGCTACACGGTGCTCGACCCGACGCAGGGTTATATTCCAATGTGCGTCAACCAGCCGGGCGCATCGAATTGCGGCTCGCTCGGCGCCATGCTGAATAACTACGAGGGCGGTAACGTGGACCTGCGCGTGCCCTACATCGGTTACTCATCCGAGTCCGAATCCTACACCGCAGCCGGAATCGCGGCCTATCATGCACTCACTTCACATCTCGAAAAGCGGCTGAGCCACGGCATCCAGGCCGGAGTTTCCTACACCTTTTCCCACGCCACCGACGAGCAGAGCGGACTGGGCCTCTTCTTTAACGGCAACAATCCAACCAATTTGCGCAGCGCCTACGGCTCGGCCGACTTCGATCGCACCCACGTGCTCAACTTCACTTACGGCTTTACTGAGCCCAAGCTCTTCTCCGCCGACACCTTGGCGGGTAAGGCGCTCAATAGCTGGGCGCTGCATGGCGTGGCCATCATTCAAAGCGGCCAGCCCTACAGCATCATCGATTACTCGGGCGCCGTGGGCAGCATCTTCTACAGCACCTTCAACGGCATCACCAACCCAATTGTGCCGCTGAACTACGCCGCCGGCTGCACGCGCAAGAATGCTCTGACCGGCGCGAACGGCGCCTTCTACAATCCGACGACCCAGGCGGGCGCGGCCCTGAAGGCGAGTTGCTTCACGCTGCCGCTGATCCCGGTCGGCACCATGGGCGTGCCCAACGGCGACCCATTCGAAACCAACTTCACCACTGGCCAGCGCAATATCTTTCGCCAGTCCTGGCAGCGCCGCGCCGATGCTTCGTTGACCAAGGACCTGCCGATCCACGAACAGTTCATCCTGCACTACAGCTTTGACATGTACAACATCACCAACACCACGAGTTTCGACATTCCACAGAACAACGTGAACCAGAATCAGGCATTCAATAATGTTCCTACGGCGGTCGGCCCCGGCGGGGTCGCGCAGGCGGCGCCGACCAACAATTGCCAGACCAATCCGTACGGCGTCAACGATGGCTTCTTTAACTGTCCTGCGGGTCTCGGCATCACCAAACATGCCATCGGCAGCGCGCGACAGGTTCAAATGTCGTTGCATCTCGACTTCTGATGCGCACAACTCGTCAACTCACAAAGGGCGGCTCCCAACGGAGCCGCCTTTTTCGTTGCGCCGCTGCGGGCACATTCCCGAGCGTGCGTCTATGAACCCTGCAACCCCTACAATCTCTCTATGACCGCCGTCCCGTGGACTCTCCGCGCTCTGCGCCGCGCACTCGCCGACAAAATCACAAGCCCTTCGGAACTGGCTGAGACGGCGCTCGCGCGCTCCAACGAAAATGCCAGCCGCAACACCTACCTCTGGCAGGACGCCGTGTGGACGCGCTCCGAAGCCGCGCGTGCCGAGGCGATGCCGCGTTCGAGTGGCGGGCCGTTCGGCGATGGCCGCCCTGCGCTGTGGGGCCTGCCCATCTCGGTGAAGGACTGCTTCGACCTTGCCGGCTCGCCGACCACGTGCGGCGTGCGTTTTTATCGCGATTTGAACGGCACGGCCACGCGAGACTCCTGGCTGGTGGAGCAATTACGCGCAGCCGGTGCCGTGATCGTGGGCAAATCCCATCTTCATCCGCTGGCCTATGGAATCACTGGAGAGAATCCGGAGTTTGGCGATTGCGTGCAGCCGCGCGATTCCGGCGCGCTCACCGGCGGATCTTCAAGCGGCGCAGTCGCCAGCTTGCAGGAGGGTTCGGCCGTGGCCGCCATCGGCACCGACACCGGCGGCTCCGTGCGCGCACCCGCGGCGCTCGCCGGGCTGGCTGGATATCGCGCCACGATCGGCCGCGGCGACTGGCGCGGCGGCGCGCACCTGTCCGTCTCCTTCGACACCATGGGCTGGCTTTTCCGCGACCTCGAAGATGCGCCGTTTTTGGCTGCGCCGTATGCCTCTGCGCTAAGCCAGGAAGAAACTCGCTTTACTCATTTCGCTTTTCTCGGCGACAAATTCCTCCACGATTGCGAGCCGGAGGTGATGGTGGGCTTTCGCCGCGTGATCGGTGAATTGCAGGCGCTCGGGCTCCGGGCCGAGCCGATTGATCCGGACTGGTGGAAGGATTCCATCGACATCTTCGCCCCACTCCAGGCTTCAGAAGCCGCTCTGTTGCACGCCGGCCACTTCGACCGCTGCGAACCGGCGATTCGCGACCGCCTGAAGTGGGGCGCGAGCTTCACCCCGGACCAGATTGATGACCTGCGGCAGCGTCACGCCGAATTTCGTGCGCGCATGGATGAGCTCTTCGCAGCACACCAACTGATTCTGCTTCCCTGCGCTCCGGTGGCGCGTCTCGCGGCCGGGGCCGACCACAGCCAGACGCGCAGCCGCCTGCTGCGCTACTCTACGCCGTTCAGCCTGGCCGGCGTGCCCGCGGTTGCCATCCCCTGCGCCCACGGCGGCATGCAATTGGCCGCAGCGCGTGGTTGCGACGAGGCGCTGCTGGCGCTAGCCGCACAAATCGGCGCACGCAGAAACGCGGATTCAGAATCCTGATGGGCTATAAGATTTGCTGGATGGAATATGGGCTAGCTCCGCCAACTCCGCCAACACCGCTAGCTCCGCTTGTCTCAGTCTAGAACGGCTTTTCCGTCAGAAACGGCTCGGGCTTCATGGTCCCATCGCGCTGCTTCACCAGCATCTGCACCTTGCCCTCGGCCGCTTCCAGTTCCTGTTTGCAGGCAGCCGACAGGTTCACGCCCTCCTCGAAGAGCTTGAGCGAATCCTCGAGCGCCAGATCGCCCTTCTCCAGCTGTTCGACGATGCTTTCGAGCTTCTTGAGTGATTCCTCAAAGGAAGGCATGGCGAAACCATTGTAGTATGTCTGGGCGAAGGAGACGCTGAAATTCCGTGGTATGCTTTGCGCGGGAGCGAACGATGCGTACTGCAGTTCTCCTGCTCTTCATCTCGCCTTCACTGCTGGCGCAAACGCAGCCGGACCTCTGGAAGAATGTCAGTCCTGACTACAGAGGACAGCGGCTGGAATCTGCGACGCCCAGCAACACGCAACTTCAAGCCATCGGCAAGCTTCTGCACGGAGCCGACAAGACGGGCATGTGGGGCTGCGAAGGCAGCGACCTGGACGACATGATCCAAGGCCTGATGTTCAACGAGATTCCGCTGGCAGCAAACCATCATGTATTGCTCGTGCAAGCTGGCCAGGGGTGCGGGCGTGGCGGGCAAGGGGCCAATGGCGCAATGTGGCTGATCCGTTTGGATGGCGACGTGCCAGTTTTGCTTGCATCACCGGAGGACGACTTCAATGGGTGGCTTTATTCCATCCAGCCATCGATCAGTCACGGCTATCACGATCTCGTGCTCGGCTGGCACATGGGCGCCAGTTACGCGATTCTCACCTATTTCCAGTTCGATGGTAAGTCTTATAATTCCGTGAGCCGGGCAGCAGATACTTGCGATGACAAGGGCTGCAGGATCGACCCCAACGTCGCCCCGGATCCCAACTGACCAGCCGCTTGTGACCTCTGTTATTTAGAAGCAGTCCCCTGCGGCAGCGCGCCGGCGATCACCTCGGCTGCTACATCGTAATGGCCGTACGGTGCGCTCACCTGCACGCCCTGCACGTACGGTCGCACCGCCTCCACCATCTCCTGGGCAATGCGTATGCCTTCAGCCCGCGCGGCCTCGGGCGTATCGGCTTGCGCCATGCGCAGCATGATCTCCTCCGGCATGGCAATGCGCAGGTCGTTCTTCATGTATTCGGCGTTGCGCAAACTGGTGAGCGGCCAGATACCGGCAATGATGGGAATGCGGTGGTCCCTCACACGTTCCAGAAACTCTTCCAGCAGGCGCAGATCGAAGACCGCCTGTGTGATGGCGTACTCCGCCCCGGCCTCTACCTTGTAGGCAAACCGCCGCAGCTCGTTGTCGATCTCCGGCACGCCGGGATTGGCGGCCACGCCGATGGTAAAGTTTGTGCTCGCTCCGATGGAGTTCGAACCGATATCAAGCCCGTAATTCAGCCGCCTGGCCACGTTCACCAAACCGATGGAATCCACGTCAAAGACTTGGGAAGCGTCAGGATAGTCGCCCTGCTTGGGCGGTTCGCCGGTTACGCAGAAGATGTTTCGCAGGCCGATGGATGACGCTCCCAGCAGATCCGACTGGATCGAAAGCAGATTCCGGTCACGGCAGGTGTAATGCAGAATCGTCTCCATCCCGGTGTGCTGCTGAATCTGGATGCAGAGACTTTGCCCGCTCATGCGTGCCGAGGCCTGGGCCGCGTCGTACACATCGATGGCGTCCACGCCCAGCCGCCCCAGCAGTTGCGCGCCCTCGATCTCTCGAGAGCAATTAATGCCCCGCGGCGGCACGTATTCCACCAGCTTGATGAACTTTCTCTCGGCGAGCAGTGCGCCCAGCCGCGAGCGCTGCGCAAGGATCGCCGGGGGCGTCTCCTTGCCAACCTCCGGCGCCGCGCCGGCCACCGTCACGCGGGTTTGCTCGTCCATGGCCCGGATAGCCGAGCGCATGGCGCGAATGTGATTCGGAGTGGTACCGCAGCATCCGCCCACAATCTGCACCCCGGCAGCAACGGCCTTGCGCGCAAAGCTCGCCATGTATTCGGGCGAGCAGAGATAAATATTGCGGCCTTCCACGGCCCGCGGCACTCCTGCATTGGGCATGGCCGCCAGCGGCAGCGCCGTGGCCGCGCGCATGGCCTCCACGGCCGTCAGTACCGTGGCCGGCCCGGTGGAGCAGTTCACGCCCACAGCGTCGGCGCCCCACTCGGTCAGCAAAGCCGCCGCCTGCGCGGGCGACGCGCCATCCAGGCATTCGCCTTCATCGTCTACTGTCACCATCACCAATACGGGCAGATGCGGAGCCACCGACTTCGCAGCTTCCAGCGCCTCATGCGCCTCATTCAAAGCCGGCATGGTCTCAATAATCAACAGGTCCACACCGTTCTCAGCCAGAATGCCGATCTGCTCGGCAAATGCCGCGCGCGCTTCATCCAGTCCGGTTTTGCCCAGCGGCTCCAGGCGCACGCCCAGGGGCCCGACCGAGCCCGCAACCCACGCAGCAATTTCCGCGTTGCCCGCCTGCTTCTCCTTCAAACGCTCGACCGCCTGCCGCGCCAGGCGAACGCCCGCGGCATTGATCCCGGCCATCTTGCCCGCCAGGCCGTGTCGAGCCAGCCGAAAGCTGTTGGCGCCGAAGGTATTCGTTTCAAGAATCTCGGCACCGGCCTGCAAATACTCTTCATGCACGCCAAGGATCAGATTGGGGTCCGAGAGATTCATCTCGTCGTAGCAGCGGTTGACGAAGATGCCGCGCGCGTAGAGCACCGTGCCCATGGCGCCATCGGCAAGCACGGGGCGGTCAGCAAAAAGCTCGGAAAAGCGGGTCATTCTGTTGTCATGCTACCGCATTGCTGCTGGGATTGTATGCAACTTCACAAGGGTTCCTGCCGGGGTTTGCCAGGCCCTTCCTTGCGGCGGCTGCCCCGGTTCCAGGCGAGGAGACAAGACCCGGGGGCAGCCCCCTGGCGCGGGCCGGTACCGTACGCTATCGGGCCGCGAGGAGCCGGGTGGCTTTGTTATACTTCGTTAGTCATAACCTGCGTGGAAATCGCTTCCGGCCATTGCAATTTGAACGATTTCCGTGTGCACGCATTGCCATTTCTTTGTCGCGGCGGCGGCTTGCGCCGCTCCATCAATCGAGGGTTGGGATTTTGAAGAAGAAAAGCCTTTGGATCAGTGCCAGTATCGCTTTGGCAGCAGCCGTCGCGCTGGCAGGTTGCGGCAGCACCTACTATTTTGACGGCCGCGTCTTGCCGCCCAGCGGGCTCACCAACCGCGTCGTCATCGCCATCCAGAACCCCGGCGTCCTTTCCAAAGGGGCACTTCAGATTGTCGACGCCTACTACGACGAGCGCAGCGGCTACAACGGCACGCCCGGCTCGTTTTCCATTGCCGGATACGGCGGCGCGCTCCCCATCACCATCCAAAACATGCCTGAAGAGCAGTTCGGCGCGGTCTATGGCGCGGGCGACGGAAGCCTCAGTCTCGCCGACTACGCGGGCGAGAAGACCGCCGGTACCGTGAGCGGCCTCAACGGTCTTTTCTCCAGCGTCTTTATCACCCGGAACAGGGCGTACGTCTTTGCGGCCAGCCAGGGTTCGCATGGGTTATCCGTTGTGAATCAAGCCCTGGGCAGTTTCTACGGTCTGAGCCTTCCCAACGTGTACCGCGTCAGTGTCAATCCCGGCGGGTCAGTCGCGCTGGCCTTTGTGGAGAACTCCAATTACGTCTACTACCCGCGCCAGCTCAGCGCCGCGCAAACGCTCACCTATTCCGGCGGTCCTTCCACGTGGCCCAAGGCCGCGGTGGACTGCGAGCCGCAGAATGCCCCCATTTGGTGCCTGTTTCAGATGCAGAGTCCCGATAGTACCGACGCGACAGGCAACTACTACGGCGCGCCGCTCACCTTCGATCACCCGGTCAAGGCTGTCTTCTCGTCCGACGGCAGCACCGCATACATCCTGAGCTGCGGGCCGGAGTGCGGTGGCGCCACCGCGGCCTACACGCGGGTTCCGATCGCGCCCATGATCTTTCTTCAGGGCCAGCCGTCCGGGCTTCTGCCCACCACCGGCGCTCTCGCGAGCGCCACCGTCCCCATTCCCGGCGGTGCCAGCAACGCGCTGGTTAACGGCTCGACCATGTGGGTTGTGGGGCAAAAGCCGCAGTCGATCAACGGCCAAACGCTCTTCGGCGGCAACCTGACCGTGGTCAATCTGGCCAACAACACCATCTCCAGCAGCGCCGCCATCAGCGACGGTCAACCCGGCGCCATGAGCCGCATCCTCGAGGCCGACGACAATACTTTGTGGATCGCCATGACCAATTGCACCACCGGCGTGCGTTACGCAACCAATCCCACCAGCGGTTACGGCTGCCTCACCATGTACAACACCGCCACCAACAAAGTGGTGCTGCTTGAGCCGTACATCGGCAACGCCACCGGCATTGCCGCAGTTACGGGCCTGCACAAGCTTTACGCGGCCGAGGGCGGGCAGGTGTACATCTACTCCACCGTCGATGGCTCGTCGATCAACAACGAGTACGTGACCGTGACAGGCACTGCCTACGACGTGGCCTACATGGACGCAATCACCGACGCCAACAACACCGTCTACTGATCAAACGTAGCGCCGGTCTCCAGACCGGCTGTCGTGCGGGCGTCCACGCCCGCACATTTTTTGGGGTAACTCCCATGCCCACTGCGCCCATCGACTTCCGCGCCGACGTCCTGGCCATCGCCGCACATCGCGACGACGTGGAGCAGACCTGCGGCGGAACGTTGTTGCGCATGGCGGCACGCGGTCTGCGCACTGCCATTCTCGATCTCACCCAGGGCGAGGCCGGAACCCGCGGCAGCGCCCAGGAGCGCGCCCGCGAGGCCGAAGAAGCCGCGCGCATTCTCGGCGTGGGCTGGCGGCAGGCGCTTACCCTGCCCGATGGCGCCATCGAGAACACGCTTGAAAATCGCGTTGCCATTGTCCGCTTTCTCCGTCAGCTCTGCCCGCGTGTCGTGATTCTTCCCTACTGGCAGGCTCGCCATCCCGATCACGCCGTGACCGGGACGCTTGGTTACGACGCCTGCTTCCTCGCAGGCCTCAAAAAGATCGACACGGGTACGGAACCTCACCGGCCCTTCAAGATCGTCTACGCCAGCCTCTACGCCGACGTACGCCCCAGCTTCGTCGTCGACATCACGCCGTTTATCGAGCAGCGGCATCAGGCGCTGATGGCCTATCGCTCGCAATACGCGAACCAATCGGCGGGCAGCGGCCTTTTCGTTCCTGAGGAAGAGATTCGCGAGCGCACCTTTGCCGAAGCGCGCCACTACGGCCTCCTCGCCGGTGTCCGTTACGGCGAGCCCTTCGTGCAAAAGGAAGTCGGCCTGGTGGACGATCTCACGCTGCTGCCGGTGCAATCGCTCTAGCTTTCTGACCGCATGATCGTGCGGGCGTCCACGCCCGCACCCGCCCAAGAGTCATTAGACAATCGCGAAATCAGAGCGATAGTTACTTTTTGAAATAGATTCCCAACTAACCTCACACGAAACTTTTGAATATTTCATCAAAGCTATTGCATTTCTTCGTCACTTATGGCACAGTATCTTCTGCGTAGGAGAACGCCCGATGACAAACAAAACGCAAAACTCGATGCGTAGGCTGGAACCATCCGGCCGCCGGGCGCGGTGTCTCTTTTATTGGTAACCCGCTGCGGTTCGCTTCCTGCGCATCCCGCATGAACATTGGTTTTTCCCGAGTGGCGTAGAAGCCAGATTCATCGTCTGTTAAACGCTACGCTGTCTTCGTCTGTTCCCTCGGGGACGATTGGGCTGCGCTCTATGCACGCTGTTTTTCAGTTGGCGCCGTCATAACTCGCGTGGCGTCATGAGGAGAAGTTTGCCTCTAACTCGGAACTTAGTAAGTGGTTGCACCGGTGGTGAAAGAAGAGAGTTACTTCCTGCCACGAAGTGCAGGGCAAAGGAAACCCTGCCGGAACCGGGCGTTTTGCGGCGCCGAGCCCTGGCCTGGTGGCGTAAAACGCTGCAAAGCAGAGGTTCCGTTATCCAACTCTTTTCGATGGTTCCCCGGGGCAATTGATGCGGGCGAGACTCTCGTCCAAAACCAGGAGAAAAGGCCGGTGGTGTAGGCGGCGGATACTTCTTAAGCCGAAGGTTGCGGGTTCGAGTCCCGCCCTGCATGCAAATGCAAGTAGCTCAATGGCAGAGCATCGGATCACTCCGCAGCCGTTTGTTCCCCGGCTGCTCGTATCAGCAAAACTCTCGTCCAAGACGAGGAGAAAAAGCCGGTGGTGTAGGCAACGGGTACTTCGGGAGCGGATGATGCGGGTTCGAATCCCGCCGCGATTGCAATCGCGTCGTCTAACGGTAGGACATTCGCTTATGTTCTGTTGCCGTTTGTTCCCCGGTTTGTATTTGCGCGCGATGGATTCGCTCGCGTCATGGAAAGAACCGGTGGTGGTCGTAACGGATACTTCGACGCTTCCCAAAGGGAGGCAGTGGGTTCGAATCCCGCCCGGGGCCCTCGGGTTCCGGATGCTCGATCGGCGAGCACCGAGAGCAAGACCGTTACATTTTTTCCCCGATTTTTTTATTTGCAACGGGTCTGTCCAAAACCAGAAAGCGACCGGTGGCGTAGGACGCGGATACTTCAACCTGACTGCGGGTTCGAATCCCGCCTGGAAGCGATTCCGGTGGCTGAATTGGCAAGGCAACGAATCCCGCATCCGCTTGTTCCCCGGTCATAACCTCCGGCAAGGCCGGATTAGAAACGAATTGCCATGGGCAAGTTGAAAGTGAAAAATGGTACGCCGGTGGGCGACGTCCATCTGTGCCGCAACTGCAGCAATGGACAGTTCACCGTTGGCTACCGCGAATCTGAGGTACTGGTGCTCTGCACCAACTCGAGCCCTTCGCTGCGGGTCCCGTTTCCCGTGTATGAATGCACGGGGTTCTGGGACCGCAATCGACCGGATTATGACGAAATGACCAAGCTCGCGCTGAACTTCAGCGAGGGTCACAGAAAGGCCATCGCCGGTTTTCGCAAAAGCGGATTCGCGCAAATTCCCGCGGCCGCCGAAGACGAACGCGAGGATGTGGAAGACGAAGCGGCAATTGACCGATAACCTCAACCAAAACCAGGAAAAGCTGCCGGTGGCGCAGGGCACGGATACTTCAGTGGTAGAGCGCCGCATTAAAGCGGAAGTCGCGGGTTCGATTCCCGCCATCGGACTTCGGTTCGGTGTAGCTTGCCGCGTCCGATTTTCCCCGGCGGCATTTATCCTTGATATTCGCAAGAAAGGAGGCGCACCATGCGCCTGAACATCTTCAAGCCCAAGCCCCGCCCGCGCACCCACGAGGGAGCCCGGGCCCGCGTCATCACGCCGGAGCAGGCTCTGCGCCGCTCGGTTCTCTCCTGCATGTTGTGGGAGGGTGAGTTCTACGAGGATGGCGTGCAGATCGCCGGCCGCATTCACGAGCTGGTTCCGCAGGTGGAGGCGGAGAAGGTGGCCGCGCTGGCCGTTGAGGCACGTGAGCGCATGAAGCTGCGCCACGCGCCGCTGTTGCTGGTGCGTGAGATGGCGCGCTACGCGACGCATCGCGGCCTTGTGGCCGAGACGCTCACGCGCGTGATCCAGCGCGCCGACGAGTTGAGCGAGTTTGTCGCCATTTACTGGGCGATGGGCCGCCAGCCGCTCTCTGCGCAGGTGAAGAAGGGCCTGGCTGCTGCGTTCGCCAAGTTCGACGAGTACGCGCTGGCCAAGTACGACCGCGCCGGCGCCGTCCGTCTGCGCGACGTGCTGTTCCTTTGCCACGCTCGCCCGGTGGATGAGGCCCAGGCCGCACTGTGGAAGCGACTGGCCTCGAACCAGCTGGCCACGCCCGACACCTGGGAGGTTGCTCTCTCGGCTGCCGGACGCGGCGAGAGCGCCGAAGGCAATCGTGAAGTTGCCAAGCGCGACGTGTGGGAGCGCCTGCTCACGGAGCGCAAGCTCGGGGCGCTGGCTCTCTTGCGCAACCTGCGCAACCTGCACCAGGCCGGCGTGAGCGAGGAACTGGTGCTGGCCGCGCTCGAGGCCCTGAAGACGGACCGGGTTCTGCCTTTCCGTTTTCTGGCCGCGGCGCGCAGCGCGCCCCAGTGGGAGCAGCCGCTCGAGGCGGCAATGTTCCGCGCCCTCGAAAGCCGCACCGCGCGTCTGCCGGGTCACACCGTGTTGCTGGTCGACGTCTCCGGCTCCATGGAGGCGCCGCTCTCGCGCCGTTCGGAGATGCGCCGCACCGATGCCGCCTACGGACTGGCTATTTTGCTGCGCGAGATCGCGGAGAAGGCCACGATCTACACCTTCTCGGATCACACCAAGCTGGTGGCGCCGCGGCGCGGCATGGCATTGCGCGACGCGCTCGACGCCAGCCAGCCGCACTCGGGCACGTACCTCGGGAAGGCGTTGACCCACGTTGAGGCGGAGAGCCGCTTGGGTTACGACCGGCTGATCGTGATCACCGACGAGCAGTCGCACGACAACGTGGCTGCGCCGCGCGGCAAGGGCTACGTGATCAACGTAGCCTCAAATGCCAACGGCGTAGGCTACGGGCCGTGGACGCACATCGACGGCTGGAGTGAGGCGGTGGTTGACTACATTGCCGAGCTCGAGACCGCGCAGGCAGAGTGATCGTCCGGCCTGAAAACAACACAAACAACCTCGGGGAGCAGCCAATTCCGGTCCGCTCCCCGATTTTTTTAGGCCCTTAGTCAGCAGCCAGCAGCTTGGTGCGGAACAACAGCCCCGCTAAGGCGCCGCCCACGCAGGGAAACACCAGGAACAACCAAACCTGGCTGAGTGCCTGACCGCCGGCAAACAGGGCCGGCCCCAGGCTGCGCGCCGGATTCACGCTCACGCCCGTAATGTGGATGCCGAAAAGATGGATTGCCACGAGAGTAATGCCGATCGCCAATCCGGCAAAGCCCGCGGGAGCGCTTTTCTGCGTCGATCCCAGAATCACAATCACGAAAATCGCGGTAGCGACAGATTCAAAAAGCATGGCCGATGCCATGTTGTATCCGCCCTGATAGCCGGGCCCCCAGCCGTTCTGTCCCAACCCGTTGGCCGCAAGGTTGTACCCCGCAGTGCCCACGGCAATCACCAGCAACACCCAGGCCGCAAGAATCGCGCCCACGAATTGTCCCACCCAATAGCCGATCATGTCTTTCACAGACATCCGTCCCGCCACCCAAACTCCCAGGCTGACCGCGGGATTGATGTGACAACCGGAGATGGGACCGATTCCGTAGGCCGCGCCGATGAGCGCCAATCCAAAAGCAAGCGCAATGCCCACAATGCCAGCCAACCCTGGCACGCCGCCGGTAATCACCGCGGTTCCACAACCAAAGAGCACCAGAATAAACGTGCCCACAAGTTCCGCCAGATACTTCTTCATGCTTCCTCCTAGTGATTTCATAAAACGTTAGGGGATTTCGACCTTCGCAACACCGTCTGCGCAGAGCCGCTATGCCGCGATGCAAAGGAAAGAGCGCCACGCCGGCGAAAGTACAAAACCGCGTGTGCAGTTGTGCGAACGCAGTCTTGCAGAACCGCGCCGGCGCAGTCAAGAAAAAATCTGGCCTCAGTTCTGCGCCGGTCCGTGGAAAACTCCGGCTTTTCTGCGCTCTTCTTCCATCGCAATACCCCGCTTCGCATCCCATGGCAACGTCGCGCTCCCTTCTTGTTGTGCTAAGGTTCAAGCGTGAGCGTTGGCGCGCCAGGCAAGACTGAAAGAAAGAGCGCAAAGCCGCGCCTTTTGCCGGGATTGGCGGCAAAGGATGGGCTGATTCGCCACCCCTTCGACCTGGAGTTTGGCGTGCGCACAAGTGGGCTTATCGCCGGCCGCCATCTCCACGCCGGGCACCGGCACGACCGGCACGTAACGGCTTACTACGCGGTTGCGCCTTCAGTCTTTCAGGGCATTCTGGTGCGCTGGCGGCGATGCCGGCCCATCGCGCCTATCGATGCGTATACATTTATCGATCTCGGCGCGGGCATGGGCCGTGCTCTCCTGCTGGCCGCGGGCTATCCCTTTCGCGCCGTTGTCGGAGTTGAACTGCACCCGACGCTGGCGCGGATCGCGCGCCGCAATTTTGCGCTGTGGCGCGCCGCCGGCCGCACCCGCGTGCCCATGCGCATGCACTGCCGCGACGCCGCGGATTTCCCGCTTCCGCCCGGTCCGTGCCTGATTTTTCTCTTCAATCCCTTTGGCGCGCCCGTGCTGCGGCGGCTGCTGCGGATGTGGAAACAAAACTTTGCCGAACGCGCCGGGCAACTGGATATTCTGTACGTGAATGACGAGCAGAAGAACGTGCTCGCATGCGAGCCCGGATTTGAACGGCTCTTTCGCGGCCAGATTCGCCGCTCGCACACCGATGCCGTGACTGATCGCACCATTCTCAAGCGACAGCCCGGCGCGGAATATGCGGCGCCAGGTTGGGAAGACTGTTCGATCTACAGGTGGAAAGGCGAAGAATAGGGAGTGGCCAGTAGGGAGTAGCCAATAGAAAATCCGGGCGCGAAGTTCTCCTGCTCCCTATTGGCTACTCCCTGGTCCCTGCTTTCGAGGTACGCATGAGAGAACCGCATCTGATCCTGGGAATCGGCGAAGTGCTGTGGGACATCGTGCCCGACGGCATGCGCCTGGGCGGCGCGCCCGCAAACTTCGCGGTGATGGCAGGCCGCCTCGGCAATCATGCCGCAATTCTGAGCCGCATTGGCCGCGACGATCTGGGCCGCCAGGCCATCGACGGTCTGGAACCGATGCCCGTGGAAACCGGCTTCCTTCAAGTGGATCCGCTCCACGAAACCGGCCGCGTTACCGTCAGTTTTGTTGACGGCGAGCCGCACTACACCATTCACGAGCCCGCGGCGTGGGATTTTCTTGAACTTTCGGACGAGTGGGTGCAACTCGTTGAGCGCGCCGACGCCATCTGCTTCGGCTCGCTGGCGCAGCGTAGCCGGCAGGCACGGCAGACTATCCAAACGCTCGCCGCACAGGCCTCTTCCACCTGCATTCGCGTCTTCGATGTGAACCTGCGCACGCCCTTTTACTCGGCTGAGGTTCTCGAGGAGTCGTTGGAATTGGCCACCGTGGTGAAGATGAACGATGCAGAGGCGACGCTGGTGCTGGACCTGCTCGACCTGGCCATCGAAGAAGCGCCCGTCACAGGCGAGACCTTATCGACCGCAGAGTATTTGCGCGCGACAGCCGAGCGCCTGCTGGCCCAGTTCCCTTCCTTGCAGATGGTTGCTGCTACGCGCGGCAGCCGCGGCAGTCTCCTGGTCACACGCGACGAGTGGGACGAGCATCCCGGGTTTCCCGTGAAAACTGCCGACGGCATCGGCGCCGGGGACGCTTTCACTGCGGCCATGACCCACTACATGCTGCGCGGAGCCGACCTGGCCACGTTGAACGAAGCCGGAAACCGCTGGGGCGGCTGGATGGCTTCGCAATCCGGCGCCATGCCCGCCTTGCCCGACGCCGTCCGCGACGCGATTACCGTGGCCATCGAGCAAACGGCAAACTGAAAACAGCTTCTAGCCTCTAGCTTCTAGCCCGTTGCAGGCGCACTGACGAATCGCGCCAAAGATGGGAGGCTGCAGGTCTGACAACGGAGCTGCCCACTGCACAAAAAAAGCTGGAAACTAGAAGCTAGCAGCTAGGAGCTTGCGAAGCGTCGGCCTGCACCGAGGTGTCAAGTAAGCGTTTTCCAGATTGTCAACCACGCAGCCCCCGCAGTACGATGGCGGGGTCATGAACAAGCCAGCCGCAGTCGTCGCATTCCTTGCCGCCATCCTGTCATCTTTGACCCTGTCCGCCCAGGCGCCCTCGTTCACCATCCAGGCCGACCACCCCACCGCGACAGTGAGCCCCACGCTCTACGGCCTCATGACCGAAGAGATCAACTACTCCTATGACGGCGGCATCTACGCGGAGCTGGTGCGCGATCGCACGCCGAGCCGCTCCTGGGACGCGCTTAACAATTGGCCCATAGTAGCGCGCGGCAACTCCGTGGCTAATGTGTCCCTCGACGAAACCACCGGCCCCAGCGCTACGCTCACCCGCAGCCTCCGCGTCACCGTCTCCAGGGCCGCCGCGAACTCGCCTGCTGGAGTTGAAAACGACGGCTACTGGGGCATTCCCGTGCGTCCACACTCCGTATACACGGGATCGTTCTACGCCAAGACCGACGCACCGGGCCTGCCCGTCACCGTGACCCTTGAAAACGATCAGACCGGCGTGGTCGCAGCCTCGGCCACAGTCACTGGCCTCACCGGCGATTGGAAGCAGTTCACCTACACGCTCAAAACCGGCGACGTGCCGGTTTCGTCGAACAACCATCTCATCCTCACCATCGCGCGCCCGGCCACGGTTTGGTTCAACCTGATCTCGCTCTTTCCGCCCACGTATCACGCGCGGCCCGGCGGCAATCGCACCGACATCATGAACCTGCTGGCTGCCATGCAGCCCAAATTCCTGCGCCTGCCCGGCGGCAATTATCTTGAGGGCGACCACATCGCCGACAGATTTAATTGGAAACAGACCATCGGCCCGTGGACCCAGCGCCCCACGCACCAGAGCCCCTGGCACTATCGCTCCTCCGACGGCATGGGCCTGCTCGAGTTTCTGGAGTGGTGCGAGGACCTGAAGATGGAGCCGGTGCTCGCGGTGTATGCGGGCTACTCTCTTCAACAGGAGCACGTCGATCCCGGCCCCGCGCTCGAACCCTACGTGCAGGACGCGCTCGACGAGATTGAGTACGTGACCGGTGGCGCCGACACCAAATGGGGCGCCGAACGCGTCAAAGACGGCCACCCGGCCCCGTTCCCATTGCATTACATCGAGGTGGGCAACGAAGATCAGTTCGACCGCTCGCACTCGTACGACGGCCGCTACGCGCAGTTCTACCACGCCATCAAGCAGCGCTACCCCAACCTGCAGATAATCGCCACCGCGCCTGTAAAAGGCGTTACTCCCGACGTGCTTGACGAGCACTTCTACATGTCGGCGCAACAGTCATTCAGCGAAGCGCACCACTACGACGCCGCCGACCGCAACGGCCCGAAGATTTTTGTGGGTGAGTGGGCCACGCGCGAGGGCGACCCCACGCCAAATCTCGAGGCGGCGCTGGCCGACGCGGCCTGGCTCACGGGGCTCGAGCGCAACAGCGATCTCATCATCATGGAAAGCTACGCGCCGCTCTTCGTCAACGTGAATCCGGGCGGCATGCAGTGGGCCCCCGATCTCATCGGCTACGACGCGCTCACGAGCTACGGCTCGCCCAGCTACTGGACGCAGGTCATGTTCTCAACCCATCTCGGAACCGATGTGGTCTCAAGCACGCTCGACCATGCGCCCGCGCGTGTCTACGCATCCGTGACTCGTGACAGCAGGAAGCACAAGCTCTTCGTGAAAGTGGTCAACGCAACCTCGACCGCGCAGCCGCTCGTCATCGCACTCACCGGCGTCTCTAAGCTGGCGCCGCAGGCCACACTCACCACCATGAGCGGCAAAACGCCCAACGCAACCAACAGCATCACGCATCCCGATGCCGTTGTACCCGTGTCGCGCAAAGTGCCCGTCGCCGGGCCCAAGTTCACCCAGACCTTCGCGCCGTATTCGGTGAATGTGCTGGAATTGAGCTACTGATTGATTGACAAATTTCAGCCGGAGGGAAGAAACGATGCCCAGCGAAATGGTTAACCCGGCCCATCCCGGACTGGTCTTACGTGACTATTTCGAGGGTCACAATATCACGCAAGTTGCGAAGCACATCGGCGTGTCGCGCGTGACGCTCTCCAAGATTTTGAACTGCCGCACCGGCATCACCGCCGACATGTCGCTTCGCCTCTCGGCCGCCCTGGGAACGAACCCCAGCTTCTGGCTCGATATGCAGAGCAACTATGATATGTGGCAAGCCCGAGTCAGGAAACGTCCGCGCATTCGTCCGTTAAAGATCGCCGCATAGTCCGCGGCTGCACACCGCAAGATTCAGCAGATAAATTGTTTTCAACCGTAACCTCCAGGGTGTATAACTCTCTGGCGCGCCCGGCCCAAGTGAAGACCTCATCCAAAAGGCCGCCGCGCGCAGCGCCATTCCCAACCTAAGGAGCTCATCTCCATGCTGCGCAGCCTTCTCCCTGCCGTTGCCTGCCTTGTCCTCGTGCCCGCCGCTACCATCCCCGCCCAACCTGCACAGACTGCCCCGCCAAAGACCTGGGTCGACAAGGACACCGGCCATCGTGTCTGGCGGCTCACCGATGAGCCCAACTCGGGTGGTTTCTATTTCAACGTGAATGGCTACACCCCCGACCGCAAAACCATGATCTACACGGCGCCCGACGGCATCCATGCCATGGATATGGAGACCAGGAAGACGCGTCTGCTGGTTCCCAATCCGCCGCGCCCCGCCGACGCCCCGCCCGGGCCAGGCGGCTTCTTCCGCTTTGGCGTCCACGCGCTTGTAGCAGGATTCAAGACCAACAGCGTCTTCTACACCCAGACCGATCCCAAAACCAACGTCACTTCTGTCTACAAGGCCGACGTTTACACCGGCGCCATCCGCAAGCTCATCGACCTGCCCGAGCGGCACATGATCGTCTGCATCAACGCCGACGAGACGCTCGCCGCCGGCACATTCGATGAAAGCAATCGGCCCGACCAGCAATACGGGCAGAACGCGCCGCCGCGGCCGCAGCAGCCCGCCGGCTCACCCGACAATCGTGTCGCCAGTCCCGATCAGGGCCCGCACTACCAGCCACCCGACAAGGGCTTGATGATGGAGCGGCGTCTGGCCGCGCGCCTGCCGCTTCAGCTTTTCACTATCCGTCTTGAGCCCGGCCCCAACGGCGAGAAGCCCGGCGACATTACGGTCCTGCTGCACTCCACTGACTGGATCAATCACCTTCTTTTTTCGCCCGCCGATCCCGAACTCCTGATGTACTGCCACGAGGGCCCATGGCACAAGGTCGACCGCATCTGGATGATCCACACCGACGGCACGCACAATCAGCTCATCCACAAGCGGACGATGGCGGATGAAATCGCGGGCCACGAGTTCTGGGGACTCGACGGCGAAACCATCTGGTATGACTGGCAGTACCCCAAGGGCGAGGTCTTCTATCTTGCCGGCTATAACCTGAAGACCGGCAAACGCACCGCGTTTCACATGGAGCGCGACGACTGGGGCATCCACTTCAACCTGACCAAGGATCTCGACATCTTCTGCGACGACGGCGGCGATCCGGGACAGGTGGCGCGCGCCAAAAATGGCGAGTGGATCGAGCTTCTCCATCCGCAAACGCTCACCGTCACCGCGGATACGCTCAACGGGCCGGATTTCTGGCAGCCCGGCGTCTTCCATTCCGAGCACCTGGTGAACATGTCGCACCACAACTATCGCCAGGAGCCCAACGTGCGCTTCTCGCCCGACAAGACGCTCGTGATTTTCACCAGCAACATGTTCGGGCCGAGCTACGTCTTCGGCGTCGAGGTCGCAAAGGCCGATGCGTCGGCCACGGATGTCGAATCAACGCCCGACCTGGCGCGCCAGTTCAATCCCGTCGACCCCAAGCCGACGCATTGAGTGCCGGGTTTCTGACCGCTTGAAGAAGAACCTTTCCGTGCCCCATCCTTTCGCCCGGTTCTTGGGTGAAAGGGTGGGATAGCACGTGCCTCTTCGTGCCGCGCCCCGCGCTGCCGCCAGCGCGCGCATGAACTCCGGCGTCGAGCCGCAACAGCCACCCACAAACGATGCGCCCGCATGACGAGCGTAACCGCCAAAAAACTATGAACTGTGAACTATGAACTGTAAACTGGCTGTATTGTGATTATCGATCTGGCCCGCCGCGCGCACGATCACAACTGGGAGATGGATCCCATCACGCGCTCCCTGCTCGACACGGATTTCTACAAACTTCTCATGCTCCAGTTCATCTGGAAGCAGTTTCCCCGCACGCGCGCCACGTTCACGCTCATCAACCGCACCGCTTCCGTACGCCTGGGCGAAATGGTTGGCGTGCCGCAGCTCCGCGAGCAGCTTGAAGCCACACGCCAGCTTCGCTTTCACAAGTCGGAGCTGGTCTGGCTCGCGGGCAACAGCTTCTTCGGCCGCCGCGGCATCTTCGAGCCCGCCTTCCTCGATTGGCTGGAGCACGATTTCCGGCTTTCCGATTACGAACTCTCCGTGCACGACGGGCAACTGCAACTGCGCTTCGAGGGGCTCTGGTCGGGAACATCGATGTGGGAGATCTACGCACTCGCCCAGATCGGCGAATTGAAGACGCGCGCCGCGCTCAAGCGTTTGAGCGAGCTGGAGCTCGACATTCTTTACGCCCGAGCGAAAACCCGGCTCTGGGAAAAGCTGGAGCGTCTGCGCGGCGTTCCCGATCTGAGCATCAGCGACTTCGGCACGCGCCGCAGGCACAGCTTTCTGTGGCACGAATACGTCGTGAACGCCATGAGCGACACCATCGGCGCAAGTTTCAGCGGCACCTCCAATGCGTTCCTTGCTTACAAGCACGATCTTGAAGCCATCGGCACAAACGGCCACGAGCTGCCCATGGCCATGGCCGCGCTCGCCGGCAATGACGAGGAGTTGCGCAGCGCGCAATACCGTTTGCTGGAGCTGTGGCAGCAGAGTTACCAGGGCGAGCTGCTGATTCTTCTGCCCGACACCTTCGGCACCACGCAATTCCTGCGCAACGCGCCTGACTGGGTGGCCAACTGGACCGGCCAGCGCATCGACAGCAAGGACGCCTACGTGGCCGGTGACGAATACATCGCCTGGCTGGAACGCCACGGCCGCGATCCGCGCCAGAAGCGCCTGATCTCGA
>Ga0181533_1001055_pt1 | contig 36099 bp, 33 predicted proteins | sample PEATcosm2014_Bin_45_FD_119772 | JGI IMG/M metagenome (GOLD analysis project Ga0181533, IMG submission 119772) | Peatland microbial communities from MTU Mesocosm Facility, Houghton, MI, USA - PEATcosm2014_Bin11_60_metaG | ecosystem: Environmental > Terrestrial > Soil > Wetlands > Peat | place...
CGCTGTAGGCCTGAGTGATAAAATGCATTCTTACCCCTCCCAGCTTTCCGGAGGCCAGCAGAGGAGAGTTGCCATTGCAAGGGCCTTTATAACCAATCCGGCTATTGTGCTTGCCGATGAGCCTACCGGAGACCTTGATGAGGAGACCGAAGCTGAGATGATCAGTTTATTTAAAAAATTTAACGATGAGAAAGGCACGGTTTTTATTATCGTTACTCATAGTACAGATCTTGCGAGGCAAACCGGACGGCAGTTGAAAATGAGCAACGGTGTTGTTAACCCGGCATAAGAGTGCCTGACCATAGCCATGCGAGAACCTATTGAAAAAAAATCATATAGCCACGACTGAAGGAGTCGCCTTGCAATAAAAAAGACTGGTTAAGGTGAAAAATAAGGCAGAGAAGGTAAAGAGAACAGTTAGCCTATAGTTTGAACCTGCTTTCATCTTACTGTAATCTTTGATTTCATATTATGATCGCAGGCTGGTCGAAGCCGGACGGAAGGACAATAACGGCATAGTTGGGTAGGGATGCTCCGGAAACTGCCGCGAAGAATCCTGAAGAAACAGAGGTGAGCGATAATTAGTATTTGGGACAAATATTTCCGTCCGATGCAATGGCTCTAAAATGAAAGAAAGAGATATGTTTGAAGAGATAATAAGTCTAGGCGAGGGACGCGGTGTCCTCACTTATGATGAGCTTAATGAAGCTCTCCCGCCAGAGTTTTTCTCGCCTGACGAACTTGAAGACCTCATGGGTGTCCTAAGCGACAAGGGAATCAAGATCGTCGATTGCGAAGGGGGAATTATCTGCGAGGAAGAAACCGAAGAGGAAGTCGAGGAGTATGAGAGAGCTGAAGACCTTGTTCAGGCCTATTTTAACTCGATGGGGGACATCACTATCCTCACAAGGGACGGGGAAATCGACCTTGCAAAAAAACTTGAACGAGGCAGGGATATCATAAACGAGATAATAACAGCACTGCCCATTTTTGACAAAATAAGAACTGCTATTGACATAGAGCTTGAAGAAGGCATCCGCACTGAGGAAGAAAAGGCGGATAAGGCACTTATAAAAACACTTTCAAGGCTTGAGGAATTGTTAGATATAGCAGGGAGATCAGATGCAAAGGTAAAGAGATACGGTAAGCTGAAACATTTCAGTTCCCTTATCAACAAGAGAAAAAAGAAACAAAGCCAAAACACAAAACGTTATGATGTTTTGCTTAAAGAGGTACAGTTCGATTACAAAAAAATAGAATCAGAGGCGGGTGTAACAGTCGAAACACTGAAAGATCTCTGGCTTAAAATATCCAAGGCACGACATCTTGTCACCGAAGCAAAAAACGAGCTTGTCACAAGAAATTTGAGGCTGGTCGTCAATATCGCTAAAAACTATATAGGCCGCGGACTGCCGCTACTGGACCTTATACAGGACGGAAATATCGGTCTGATGAAGGCGGTTGATAAGTTTAAATATGAAAAAGGATTTAAATTCAGTACGTACGCGACCTGGTGGATACGCCAGGCAATAACAAGGGGTATTATTGAGCAGACAAAAACAATTCGTCTGCCAGTACATATAATAGAACTCTACAACCGTGTAATGAAGGCATCGAGAGAACTTACCGGGCAGATAGGACGCGAGCCGACAAATGAGGAAATTGCTAAGAAACTTGCTGTCCCGGTTAGGAAGGTCGCAGAAGTATTCAGGGCCATACAGGATCCCATTGCTTTGCAGACGCATATCGGTGACGAGAAGACGGAACTTGAAGATTTCATACGTGATAAAACAAGCCCGTCGCCTTATTCGGATGCCGAGCGTACAGACATTTCAGAACAGATACAGAGAGTGCTAAGGACACTTACTCCCAGAGAGGGAACCGTAATCAGGATGCGGTACGGCATCGGAGTCGACAGTGACCATACGCTGGAAGAGGTAGGCCGGTATCTTTCGTTAACAAGAGAGCGCGTGCGTCAGATAGAGGCAACGGCCCTAAGAAAATTGAAATCTCCGCAAGCCTTAAGAGTGCTGAGAATACTTACGAGCTAATTATTTTTTTAAAATACTACTGTACGAAAGGAGGTGACGAAATGAAATCTTTTTTTTCAGCATTATTGGTTGTAATTGTTGCAGTTTTTTTTGTCGGTAGCGCCATGGCCGTTCCTCCGGGAAAAACCGTCGAGTTTACCGGCGGTGGAATGGGGAAGGTAGTTTTTTCCGGCAAGATTCATCATGACAAAGGCCTGAAATGCAGTGACTGCCACACAAAAATATTCCCTATGAAGAAAACCGAAGGTCTTTTCAAGATGGCTGATATGAAGGGTGGAAAGTATTGCGGCGCATGCCATAACGGCGCCAAGGCTTTCAGCACCACTAGCACCGCCAACTGTTCCAAGTGTCACAAAAAATAGTCCGTTAAGGAGGTTAAAAAATGAAGAAAACAGTATTAATGGCATTAGTAACGGTTTTTATTGCTTTTGGATGTGCATCTCAGGATTATGTAAGGCAGCAGGTTGAGCCGCTGGTCGACAGGATCAGCAAGCTTGAGGCGCGGGTCTCAGCTCTGGAAACCAGAGTAGCTGCTTTAGAAAAGTCAGGAGTTGCAGGCGCTGGCATGGAGGCGGCAAGACGAGATGCTGCAGACGCTAAAGCGATGGCACAGGAAGCAATGAAATGCTGCAAAGAATCGGGTGCGGCTGAGAAGGCTGAGGCGGCAGCGCGTAGAGCGGAGGAAGCCGCAGCCAGGGCAGAGGCGGCAATGAGCAAGTCACGAAAGGCTTTTGAATTACAGCAAAAGAAATAAGTAATTGCATTTCAGGTTCTCCCGCAGGGGTTACTTGTGCCCGGAATTCCCTGCGGGGGGCCGATCCTCAGCGGCGTCAGCTGAAATCTTTACTGGGAACCAGCCCTTGTTGCCGAAGGCGTTATGAATAGGAGAAAAACATTATACATAATTAGTATTGCAGCATCTGCCTCTTTAATTACCTATCTGCACTATTCGACAGTTGAGGGTATCCACGCCCTTCACGATATCTACAGGGAGCTTTACTATATACCTCTTCTTGTTGGCGCGCTGGCATTCGGCCTTAGAGGGGCTATTCTCACCTATCTCTTCGTAGCTTTCTTATATCTTCCGTATATGGCCGAAACGTGGACAGGTGCGATTTTTTTCGAAACAGAAAGAGTGCTCTTTCTGCTGTTTTCGGGAATATTCTCTTTCCTCGCAGGATATCTTATTGATCGTGACAGCAAAAGAAAGAAGGAGATGGAAAAAGAACGATACCTCGCTGGTCTCGGCCAGGTCTCTTCGGCTATCGTACACGACCTGAAGAATCCTCTCTTGACTATCAAGGGATTCGCAAGACGCATTCAGGGTGAAAAGGGCAACGTCAGCACTGCAATCCAGGCGATAATAGATTCTGCCGAAGTCATGCAAAACATCGTGTATGACGTGCTTGACTTTGCCAGGCCGATACATCTGGAACTGAAAGAAGAAAACGCGGCATATGTTATCAGAAAGGCATGTGAACTATGCACTGGGAAAGCGGATGAGAGAGAAGTCACCATTTTGGTAAATATCCCGGATGTGCCGATGAATATGAATTTTGATAGAATCCATATGCAGAGGGCACTTGCCAACCTTATAAGCAATGCTATTGAAGCTTCAGAGAGGGGACAAAATGTTTCGGTCAGTGCCGACACCAAGGAAGATTCTCTGTCGATAACGATAGGAGATGATGGCGCAGGGATGGATCAGGAAACACGTGAAAATCTGTTTTTACCATTTTTTACAAAGAAAAGCACCGGGACGGGCCTTGGCATGCCAATAGCAAAAAAGATTATAGAGGGACACGGCGGCAAAATTGATATTATGAGTCATCTCGGGAAGGGTACGCGGGTAATATTAAGGTTGCCTTTTAAACAGAAGTGAAGAGCCTGGCCGTTATAGAAGACAGTATCTCTCAATCCGAAAATAATTCTTCATACTCCTCTAACGCCCTGGTAATGAGTTCTCTTGTGACCACGCCCACCACGGTGTGAGGACCCGTTTTTTTAGTATCGGAAACTATTAGGGCAAGGGGCGCCTTGTTATTGCTATGGAGCTTTTCAATGACACTGAAGAGCGTGTCCCTCTCCTTCACTATTATATAGTCTTTCATGATCCTTTCCTTGAAATCGGATCCACCCTCAGGCTCAGCAGAATCTGCCTCCGCCGACTCTCTCGGCAGTGCGCCGATTATCTTGTCATCATCCTGGATGATAAGATACGATATTTCAGGATTTGCCCAATATTGCAAAGTGTGCCCAGTTTCGGATAAGCCGATTCTTTTAATATGCGTGTCCATTAGGTCTCTCGCCAGCTTCGTGTGAAGGAGGTCCGCGTGCAGCGTATCCGGGACAGCATATCCTCTCCGTACAAGCTTCAGTGTGTATATGCTATCCCGGGACAGCAATTTTCTTACGCCGTAGCTCAGGGCCACCGTAATGGTCATCGGGAGGATGACGCTGTAGTCGAGGGTCATCTCGAATATCATTACAATCGCAGTTAGTGCCGCGCCGGTCACACCGCCGACCATTCCGGCCATTCCCACCACTGCAAAGGCCGCAGGATCAATTCCGAGGCGGGGCATGAGCATTACCAACAAGGACCCATAGGCGCCTCCGGCCGTTGCACCTATGAAGAGAGATGGTGAGAAAATACCCCCTGATCCTCCCGCAGCCAGAGTGAGGGATGTTGCAAATAGTTTCAGCAGACAAAGCGCTGCGAGAAACGAGATAGTTGGTATAGTTCCGGTGAGTACGTCCTGAATAACGGCGTAGCCTACCCCCTCAATGTAATAATGACCCGAGGTGATTCTAAGAAGGTAAATGACGATGCCAAAGACGAGCATCCCCGCGAGGTTGCGCAAATAAGGGTTTCTCCCAAGGCGATCGTTAAAGACGTCCTCAAGGCCATAGAGAACTCTAATGAAACCTGTTGAGGTGAGCCCCATGAGCACTCCAAGGACGGCATATGAGGCAAGAAGCCAGGGGCTTGCAGGGTGGAAGTACGGTTTTTGGAGTGCTGGGATAACAAAAGAAGGATGGACACCGAAGAAGAGTCGGCCAATGTAAGTGGCGATGGCAGTCGCTATGACAACTGGAACCAGAGTTTTAGCGCTTACCTCATGGAGTATGAGTTCAACTGCGAACAGAACTCCGCCGATCGGGGTATTGAAGGTTGCTGCGATTCCGCCTCCTGCCCCGGCAGCTACAAGGACGATACGCTGTTTCGGGGACATGGTGAAGACCTGTCCCATAGTGGATCCGAAAGAAGACCCGATCTGCACTATAGGACCTTCCCTCCCGACCGACCCGCCGCTTCCAATGCAGAGAGCGGACGCCAGGGACTTGATCACGGCCACCACAGGCCGGATTATCCCCTTTTTGTAATAGACCGCGTCCATAACCTCAGGTACGCCATGTCCCCGCGCCTCGGGGGCGAACGTCTCGACGAGGGCCGTCACAAATAGAGATCCGATTACAGGCACGAGGATAACAAGAGGTCCCCAGGGGCTGTCGGGCGTATGGACATTGGCGTCATAAAACGCCGATATTTTCCCCAGGAAAAATAGATTATGAAAGAGTGCGATCAGTGCCCTGAACACAACGGCGCCAAGGCCCGATACCACGCCGACCGTAACAGATAAGAGCGAAAACTTCAAAAGGCCGAGTGACCTTTGTTTTCCTGTCTCCCCATATTCCTGACGAAGCATAGCTCACTCAAAAGTATATTGTGTTGAATAGATTAAGTATAGTGGCCTTTCAAACGCCTTGCAAGTTTCACGGTCAAAAATGTCACGGTCAAAAATCTTTTAGGGAACTTTCTATTGAACAGATGACTTCAAGAACGTTCTTGAGCCAACTTGCCAATAGATAAAGGCGAAAACACGTCTATTTTCCTCATTATCCCTTATCCCTGAACATATGAAAAGTTGCATGCGGATTTTTTTTATGGTACAAGTTTATTAAGAAGGGTGTTACCCTATAAAAATATCCAATAAAACAGGATGGTGGATCATGGAAGGAAGACCTTCAGAAAGCTCAGAAGAATTTCAGACTCTTATACAACACTGGCAAAAGCTTGAAGACAAGGCAACTGGCAGCGCCGATTCAATGATACTCAAGGCGAGCAATCCTTTTTTTAGGGTAATAATGGAATCGCTTAAACATGATTCGGAAAAATGCAAACTCATACAGCAGATGATTATCGACAGCATTGCAAAAGGGGCCATAAATATCAATCCGGATGAACTCAAAGAAATTTCTGATATGCTGAACAATCATATGGAAATAGAAGCTGAAGCCCTTCGTCTTGCCCATACAGCCCTTGCAAAAAGCGAACTGGTTTTCACCCGGTTTCTGCTTTCATATCTTATAGCTGATAAAGATAAGCACCATGATTTAATCGATAGGCTTAATGATCTCAAGGGGGCAACTATACTTACATAGTAAGGGGTGGGCTGTGACTATATAGAAGAATAATGAACTTTCAATTTCTTGTGCAGCCCAAGAACCTGTTGTTCGGATATTGCCTTGTCCTCATTCTATCTGCGGCTGGTTGTTATTGATATTATTATGCAACTGTTTGGTGTTAATGGAAAGTAGAAGGCAGAGAGTGCACATTTTCCGGCCGTCATGAGCAAATTCGCTATGGATCAGAGGTGATGATCGTCATCATGATGAACTGGGGCTATTATGGACGGGGCATGGTATATGACTGGGGTATGGGATGGCTGGTTACGGTTTTTTTTTGGGGGCTGATTATATTGGGTATTGTGTATCTCATCAAGTTGACCGCAAGGAGTAGGAGGAAGAAACCGTTTGAGGAGTCGCCGCTGGATATTCTCAAATGGAGATACGCGAACGGAGAGTTAACCAGGGAGGAGTTTGAGAAGATAAAGGATGAGCTTAAGAGTGATTGAATTTGACCAGATTTGTTCGATGACAAAAAGTATAGTTATTAAGAAGGGTATTACCCGATAAAAATATCCAAAAAAAAAAGTATGGTGGATCATGGAAGGAAGACCTTCAGAGAATTCAGAAGGATTTCAGAATCTTATGCAACAGCATGAATATCACCTTCAATTATCAGCGGTTGATGCATGTTCAGCGCAATGGCGAATGCCGGTTGAATTCCCCGGTAGTTTATATTAATTTTAGCTATATGCAGCTTTCCCTGTCGCATCGTATTCTCCATTATATGCTCCCATCCGGATATTGAAGGCATTCCATCAATTATTTCCGCTATTGATTCAGCAGTTATCATAGATACCTCCTTTTTTTTAATTGTTTGCTGGGGGTACGCCACGCACAACCTGCCGTGATCAGCTGCAAACGGCCTCGATTTCAGCCAAACCTGCCGGATTTAATGGGGTCATCCTGCAAGTGTTCTTGATTTATGAGTTTCAGGGTGAACAGGAGGCCTGCGTAGTAGCTGTTATCCATTTTTTCCACCCATTTCACTAATGCTATCTCTTTTACGGAATCCGCAAAGTTATTAATACGTTCCAGCACGGCTCTTTTTGTCAGGGGGAAAGATGTTTTAATACGCATGCCCTCGACACGCGTATCTATCAGGGCGGCATGGAAGTCAGCGGATAAAAAGCGGGTGCCGCCGCAAAAATCAGTTAGCCAGTATGCCCTGAATGCCACTTCGCCAACTGCAGATATCCTTGGATTAATTCTTTTTTCACTCCAATCGGCTGATTTCATTTCCAAAGGGATCACCCTTGAAGTTTCTTAATGTGAATTACCTACTCAAATCATACACAAAAAAAAGACGAACCCCGCCAAAAATGACGAACACAGGCGGTTCGGGTCGTTCTTTCGTTTTCACGATTCCAACTCCTTTTCCCATTCCGTGTGAAACGCGCCCTTGGCATCAGTCCGCTCGTAGGTGTGGGCTCCGAAATAGTCGCGCTGGGCTTGAACGAGATTGGCCGGCAGCCAGGAGCTGCGATAAGCGTCGAAATAACCCAACGAAACCATCAACCCCGGGACCGGAACTCCTGACTCAGCCGCCTGGCATATCACCTGGCGTAAATCTTCCTGATGCTCCCGGACCTTGCTTGACAAGTTCGGATCGAGCAGCAAATTCGGCAGATCGCGTCTCGCGTGAAATGCCGCGCAGATGTCCTCCAACAACGCGGCTCGAATGATACAGCCACCTCGCCAGATCCGCGCCACGGCTTCAAGATCGAGGTGATACTCGTATTTCTCTGAAGCAACCGCCAAAAGCTCCATGCCCTGAGCATAGGTGATGATCATCGCGGCATAAAGCCCGTGGCTCAACTGTATCAGGAAAGTGTCGCGGTCGCTTTTGGAGTCCCGAAAGGATCGCTGATAAATTGCGATCGCCTGTTCCCTTATAGATGGCTGATAAATCGCGCTTGCCTGCTCCCGTTCTTTCGCGGATACAGACAAGTCCCTCATCGCGACCGCCAGGTCGATCGTCGGGATAGGCACTCGTAGTTCCATCGCGCTTTCTGAGGTCCACATGCCTGTGCCTTTCTGTTTGGCCACGTCTAGGATTTCGTCGATCAGTCGCTTGCCGGTCTGCTCGTCCTGTTTGGAGAAAATATGGCTGGTGATCTCCACTAGATAGCCATTGAGTTCGCCCTTGTTCCATAAAGCATAGACCTCATGCATTTCATCGTCGTTCAAGGTCAAACCGCGTTTCATCAGGTCGTATGTCTCGGCAATCAATTGCATGATGCCGTATTCGATGCCGTTGTGGACCATCTTCACGAAATGCCCGGCCGACCCTGGACCGAGGTATGTCACGCACGGATCGCCGTTGACCTTCGCAGCGGCTGCTTCAAACACGGGACGGATCCGCTCGTAGGCCTCTTTAGGCCCGCCGGGCATGATGCTCGGCCCGTGACGCGCCCCTTCTTCGCCACCAGATACTCCTACACCGAGGAATTGAATCCCTTTCGCCGCCAGGGTACTGGCGCGCAAGTCAGTGTCTTTGAAGTAGGAGTTGCCGGCATCGATGATGAGATCGCCCTTGTCCAAGTGCGGCAGCAAATCCTTGATTACCGAATCCACCGGCGCTCCGGCGGGGACGAGCAACATGATTGCACGGGGTTTACGAAGCAGGGCAATGAAATCAAGGAGGTTGGCTGTGCCGCGAACATCACGTTCCTTTGATTCCTGGCGCAGCGCCTCGACTTTGGGCTGGTCCTTATCGTAACCTGCTACCGCACAGCCGTGGTCGGCCATGTTCAGTACGAGATTGCACCCCATGACGCCCAGTCCGACCATGCCGATTTCATACTGTTGTTGTGCTGATTGTTTATAGGTCATAGTTTTTCCTCCAGAGCAGTTTGCGGAAATTGTTGTAATTGATATTTTATCTTCATTCTTTCGGCCATACCAGACATGTTGTTAGCCTCTGATTATTTAGGGAGTCCATCTTTCCGAATCTCCCGCTCCGCCTGTTCCCAGTCCTGAACTGCCCGACCGTCCTGGTGGCCTCGCTGCTCATAGAGTTCATAGGCCCGAGTAGCGATCTGAGGTGTAAGATCGAACAGCTTTTTGGCCAGCAATGGGGCTTCAGTAGGGTCAAAAATCCGATACGCAAGCAGTTTCACGCGGTCATTCACTAGGAACCACACCAGCGCATAGCCCCAAACGAACAGTGCCCAACCCCAGCCTAGGGGTGTCATAAACAACCCATAAACCGCTATTAACGTCGCCACGATTTGTGTGCCGATCACGGCCCCCAATAAAACCTTAGCTGGACGATGAGACCAGAACGGGCCACGCGTGCGTGTGAGGAAGATCGTCAGATGTCCCGCCACGGACAGCTTCAAATACATCAGCGTCTGGATGTGCGCACGATCGAGATGAAAGACGCGCTCCCCTAAATAGAACAAGATGAAAGCTGAGACTACCCCGATGACGCCCAGCACAGTGGCGACCCCTAGCACCATGCGCATGTTCCATGCCTCGGGCTTGTCCTTGTACTTAACGTTGTCATACGCAATGGACAGGATCGCCCCGTCGTTGAGCAACGCCAGCATCACGATCATTACTGCGGTCAATGGATAAAAGTTAAACACCAGGATCGCCGACGTCATGAACAACAGGACGCGCAGCGTTTCGGCGATGCGGTATATGGCATAGCTGTTCATCCGCTGGAAGATTTTCCGGCTCTCCTTGATCGCGTCTATGATCACCGACAGGCCGGGCGTCATCAGCACGATGGATGCTGCCGCGCGCGCAGCGTCCGTCGCGCCCGAAACGGCGATGCCGCAGTCGGCCTTCTTTAGCGGGGGGGCATCGTTCACCCCGTCGCCCGTCATGCCGACGATGTGGCCGCGCTGCTGCAGGACGTCTACAATGTGGAACTTGTGTTCGGGGAACACCTGGGCGAAGCCGTCTGCTTTCTCGATGGACTCTGCCAACTGCGCCGTCTCGTGATGCTTCGTGTCGCCGAAGCCACCAGCATCGAGGATATTTGTGCCCAGTCCCAATATCCCTGCAGTTTCCCGGGCGATGGCCACTTGATCGCCCGTAATCATCTTGACGTTTACTCCCATCTGGCGCGCGGTCGCGATGGTTGCCTTGGCATCTTCCCGGGGTGGATCGAACAGGGGCAACACACCAAGAAACTGCCATTGACCTCCTCCCTCTGACCGCGCCACGCCCAACGAACGAAAGCCGCGCGCCGCGAATTCGTTGATGGCTTTCTCGATGGCAGGCTTGACCTGCCCTGCATTGGCCGATAACTCCAGGATAACCTGCGGCGCGCCCTTGGTCACCTTGAACTCTTTTCCGTCCTTGTCCTTGACAGTGGCTTCAGTGCGCTTATGCACCGGGTCGAACGGCTGGAAATGGACCACTTGGTAGCCTTTCAGGGCCTGATCATTTTTCAGACCACCCAGTACGGCAAGGTCTATAGGGTCCTTATTGTCCGAGCGTGATGCGAGCGCGGCGTTTAGGATGACTTGATCGGCAGTTATGCCATTCACGCTGAACGGATCGCCCAGCGTCAGCTTGTTCTGGGTCAGGGTGCCGGTCTTGTCCGCGCAGAGCACATCCACGCCTGCCAATTCCTCGATGGCCGCCAGCCGGGTCACAATCGCCTTCTTTTTGGCGAGTAGGCGCGCGCCGACCGCCATGGTAACAGATAGCACTGTGGGCATTGCCACCGGAATAGCGGCCACCGTCAACACCAATGCAAACTGGAGAGTAGTGAGGATCGGATCACCGCGGAAGAGCGCTACGGTAATAATCACCGCCACCAGGGTCACTGCGAGGAGGATCAGATAATTGCCGATCTTCAACACCGCGCGTTGGAAATGGCTGGCTGTCTGCGCCCCCTGCACCAGTTCCGCCGTCTTGCCGAAGTAGGTGTTCTGGCCCGTGGCGTAAACGAGCGCGTCGATCTCGCCTGTGCGTATGATCGAACCTGAGAAGACCGCCTCGCCGGATTTGCGCGTGACAGGCAACGACTCTCCCGTCAGCGTAGACTGGTCCACTTCTATAGGGTCACCCTCCAGCAAGCGCGCATCCGCCGGCACGATGTCGCCCAGACGCAGATGGATGACATCACCAGGCACAAGCTCGCGCGCCTCTGGGTTGGTCCACTTTCCATCGCGTTTCACCTGGGCCTTGATCGCCAACGTGGCCTTCAGCGCGGCGATGGCGTTGCCCGCCTGGTGTTCTTCCCAGAATCCGACCACGGCGTTAGCTAGAAGCAGAAGGAGGATGATGCCAAAGTCCGGCCAATGTTGGGCTACCGCCGAAAGGACCACGGCCGCTTCGATCATCCAAGGGATGGGACCCCAAAAATAGGTGAGGAATTTCAGGAACGCATTGGTTTTCTTTTCTTCAATCTCGTTAGGCCCATATTGGGTCAGCCGTTTCTGCGCCTCGGCTTGACTGAGGCCGTCCGGCGACGACCCCAGCTTTGCCCGCAGTTCCGACATGGGAATGGATTTTAGATCGTCCTTCGCATTGGGCTTCGACCCAGGTTCCGGTTCGGGAGCCTTGGGTTGGTCGGTATTGGGTTTCATAATTGGTATTCTCCTTTCTTTGCTATGCCGCAGGTTTCGTGCCGTGCGGGATACCTGTTGTCATGCTCATCTCTTTTCCATCACGGCTTTGTCTTTGCCAGGGCGCTATACTGAGTAGATCGGTGTCAAGAGCTCTTCGAACCTTATGTCCACGACACTGCCGCGCACCGAGACCACCACGCCATGATTCGCAGACATATTCTGGCCGCTAGGCAGCGCCCGTAGCCAACCTTCGTAAGGCATGCTCATGCGTGCTGATCGTGGCCGAAGCCGCTAAGCCTTTGCCAGCCACTTCCACGCCTCAGCGACGTCGGCATGATCGAAGTATCGAATCGCCGCTTTCGTGAACGGCTTGCAGAACGTCGCCATGACGTGCTGCCATTTTTTTTTCCCCGACCATCGCGAGTCTCTCGATGTCGGCGAAGTGTTTAATCTCGAACTTAATATCCTCCCATAGCAAGCTGGCTTCCCAGCCGTAGAAGCCGGTCATATCGAATAACACGCTCAACTTCCCGTGCTGCCGGACGAGGCGCTCGAACTCGAGCACAAAGTGCTCGTAATCCGCCTTTGCCAGTTTGTCGCTGACGTGAACGACGAGTACCTTTCCCCCGTTTTCTTCATTGAGTTGAATGGACATTTTGGACTCCTTTGATTAGATTCAGGCTTCTACTATCCCGGTCAGCAAAAGCTTCGCGGAACCCGGATAACCGTTTCTTACACATTATACCTATACCTTAGACACTGCCGCGCACTGAGACCAACGCGCCTATGTTCGATGGACTAGTTTTATCTCCCATCCGACAACTCCCTGGATCTACCGTAGCGCCGGATCAGGGTGTCGGTTGAGATCTTTCCATAGCAGCATTGTATTCTCCACGGCGCGCAGCCCAGTTGCAACTGGCTCGATGATGCAGAGCTTGCTGTGCCGCCATCACGTGAGGCTCCTCGCCTTGCCAAATCTCCAGAGCCGGTTGCTGGATGGCGCGGGCAAACGAAAACGCCAACGCCCAAGGCAGCCGCGACTTGAATCTTAGATTCATGGCATTCAAACGGGCCGAGGCCAGTTCACTGGATTGGCCGCCCGACAAGAACGCAATCCCCGGTACGGCAGCGGGGACGGCCCGCAAGAGACACCTCACCGTGGCGTCGGCCACTTCGTCCACCGTCTCCTGCCTGAGGCAGGTCAATCCTGGAAGCACCATGTTGGGCTTCAAGATCATACCCTCCAGCATCACCCGTTGTGTGTATAGCTGGTCGAAAACTGATCGCAGGACTTTCTCTGTAACCTCGCTGCACCGCTCCAGTGTATGTTCTCCGTCCATGAGCACTTCCGGCTCGACGACAGGGACCAGTCCGGCTTCCTGGCACAACGCTGCATAGCGAGCTAACGCCTGCGCATTGGCCTCGATGCAACCCCGGCTGGGAATGCCATCGCCCACGGCAATCACCGCACGCCACTTCGCAAAACGGGCGCCTATTTGAGAGTATTCAGCCAGGCGGTCGCGCAATCCGTCCAGACCTTCGGTTATTTTCTCTCCGGGATGGCCTGCCAAGTCCTTTGCACCGGTGTCAACTTTGATGCCTGGAATGATTCCGGCATCTGTGAGGACTTTAACAAAAGGGGTGCCATCTTGCTTCTGCTGTCGGATCGTCTCGTCGTATAGGATCGCTCCACTAATGCACTCACCTAGACCGGGCGTGGTCACAATCAACTCCCGATAGGCGCGCCGGGCCTCCTGGGTCTGGGGAATACCCAATCTTGCAAATCGTTTGTTGCAGGTTGGATTACTTTCATCCATTGCCAGCAGGCCCTTGTCGCCGGCAACCAGCGTCCTAGCGGTGTCTATAGGCTCTTGCTCATTCATTTGGGGATCCTCCACTTCCAGTTCCGAATCTCCGGCATGTCCTGGCCGTGCTTGTCGATATACTGCTTGTGCTCGATGAGCTTGTCCTGCACCATCTGCTTCAGGTAGGTCCCCTTGGAGCCCAAATGCGGCAGCCGATCAACCACGTCTTGCACCAGGTGGAACCGGTCCAGATCATTCTGCACCCTAATGTCAAAAGCCGTTGTGATCGTGCCCTCTTCCTTGTAGCCCCGGACATGCAGGTTGCGGTTGGTCCGGCGGTAGGTCAGCCGGTGGACGAGCCAGGGGTATCCATGAAAGCCAAAGATGATGTGCTTGTCTTTTGTGAAGAGCGAGTCGTAATCCTTGTCGCTCAGCCCGTGAGGGTGTTCTGTGCTGGGCTGCAGCTTCATGAGGTCGACGACATTGATCACCCGGATTTTCAGATCGGGAAGATGCTGGCGAAGGATGGAAACGGCGGCCAAAATCTCCAGCGTGGGCGTGTCGCCACAACAGGCCATCACCACGTCCGGCTCGGAGTACTGGTCGTTGCTGGCCCATTGCCAGATGCCAATTCCTTCGGTGCAATGCACAACTGCGGCGTCCATGGTCAGCCATTGCGGGAGGGCGTGTTTGCCAGCCACCACCACGTTGACGTAATGACGGCTGCGCAGGCAGTGATCAAAGACCGACAGCAGGCAGTTGGCGTCGGGCGGTAGGTAAACGCGGACGATATCGGCCTTCTTATTGATGACGTGGTCGAGAAAGCCGGGATCCTGGTGCGTGAAGCCGTTGTGATCCTGCTGCCAGACGTGGGAGGCGAGCAGATAGTTCAGCGAGGCGATCTTCCGGCGCCACGGCAATTCCGCGGTAACTTTCAACCACTTGGCGTGCTGGTTGAACATCGAATCAATGATATGAATAAATGCCTCGTAGCAGTTAAACAGCCCGTGCCGTCCGGTGAGCAAATATCCCTCAAGCCAACCCTCGGACTGGTGTTCGCTGAGCATCGAGTCCAGTACGCGTCCGGCGGGCGCGAGAAATTCATCATTTTTTTCTGATCGTGCTTCCCACTGACGGTTGGTGGCTTCAAAAACCGCACCAAGGAGATTCGAGAGCGTCTCATCTGGACCGAAGATCCGGAAATTGTTTTGGTCCTGATTCAGCTTGACCACGTCACGCAGGAACTGGCCCAGCACGAGCGTATCATGGGCGTCAACGGCACCGGGCGAGGGCACATTCACCGCATGGACGTGGAAGTCAGGCATACGCAGGTCGCGTAACAAGATTCCGCCGTTGGTGTGGGGATTGGCGCCCATCCGCCTGTCGCCCTTAGGCGCCAGCTCGGCCAATTCAGGCATGAGTCTGCCATTCTCATCGAACAACTCCTCGGCCTTGTAGCTCTTCATCCAGCTTTCAAGCTGCTTGACATGGTCGGGATGCTCCGAATCCACCAGGAGCGGCACCTGGTGCGCCCGGAACGTGCCCTCAATTTGCAGACCATCGACGACTTTCGGTCCCGTCCAGCCCTTGGGTGACCTCAGAACAATCATTGGCCAGCGCGGCCGGGTGGTGTCATTTTTATTCCGCGCATTGTTTTGGATTTGCCGAATGCCCTCGATCGCCTTTTCCAAAGTGCCGGCCATGAGTTGATGCATCTCTTCCGGCTCATCACCTTCCACAAAGTAAGGCGTCCAACCGCAGCCTCGCAAAAACTGCTCCAATTCCTCATGCTCGATACGCGCCAGTACAGTCGGGTTGCTGATCTTATAGCCATTGAGATGCAGGATCGGCAGCACGGCCCCGTCGTTAATTGGGTTGAGAAACTTGTTGGACTGCCATGCGGTCGCCAAGGGGCCAGTTTCCGCTTCACCGTCGCCAATGACGCAGGCGACAATCAGACCGGGATTGTCGAACGCGGCCCCGAAGGCATGGCTGAGCGAGTACCCCAGCTCTCCACCTTCGTGAATAGATCCCGGCGTCGTCGGCGCAACATGGCTGGAAATCCCGCCGGGAAACGAGAACTGCATGAACAGCTTCTTGAGTCCAGCCTCATCCTGACTGATGTTCGGATAGACCTCACTGTAGCTGCCTTCGAGGTAAGTATTGCCCACTAGTGCCGGGCCGCCGTGACCTGGACCGGCGATGTAAAACATATCCAGGTCATACTTCCCGATGACCCGGTTCAAATGCACATAGATGAAGTTCTGGCCCGGCGTCGTGCCCCAGTGCCCGACCACCAGCGGCTTCACGTGAGACAGTTTCAGCGGCTGCTTCAGCAGCGGATTGTCGTAGAGATAAATCTGACCTACCGAGAGGTAGTTGGCGGCACGCCAGTATGCGTTCATCTTTCGCAGCAGCTCGGGCGACAACGGTTTGTCCGTTTTGTTCATCCTCTCTGTTTCCAGAGCGATGTCCTCCTTGACCCTATTATTTACCTTCATCGCCATGCTCCTTGGAAGCCTGTTCTCGGACCCAGTATCCTTCGATAGTGTAATGTCGATGCAGTCTGGTCTCAAAATCCCGTGTCAGCAGAGTCTCCTCCGTGTATTCCGGTGACTGCTTAATGACCTCGCGGTTAAGATTGATGAAGACTTTATACTCGCTCCAGCTAACGCGCTCGATCCATTGCGTTGAAATCAGAACCTTTTTCCCCGGCCACCAGTTTTGTGTATCGATGATTAGATAACGAATCGCCCATGTCTCGTCATCGATGATAAAATCCTCCACGTGCCCAATATTGCCGTCTGAGGCTTCGATGTGATGGCCACTCACAGCGTCAGTGCTACGTAAATTGGGATCCCATGCTTTCTCAGCTTGGATGGGTCCTCTCCATTTTTCACGGTCACGCACAATTTTGGGATAATATCCCCACATGTATGGGCCGCCCCAATACAACGGCCATCCATAATACCCATAGTAGGCCTCCTCGTATTGTCGCGAGACGGGCTTGTCACTGTTCAAGGATGGACTGTCCTCGATCTGTTTCTTGGTCAGATTGATAGTGATGTTTTGCTCTTCTTTAATCACGGCGACCAGCGCATATGGGGAGATCAAAACCTGCCTGTTCACAAGCCAGTTTCCTGTGTCAGCGACCAGATAGCGAATCGCCCAGTGCTTGTCATCAAAGTAGAATTCTTTGACCTTCCCAATTTCTCCGTCAAGGCTGTCCAATTTGTAACCCTTTAGTGTTTTGGCTTTGCTCAGCATAATTGTCTCCTTTGGTTCTTTGCGTTTTGTTTTTGTTCGCTGTTGGCGTTCGGCTGATTCCTTATTCCACTGGCAATGCCAAGTCCGAGCACCTTGAAATTGACCATCTCATTGAATTGTTTTGCATCGAGACCCTCGGTGCGTGCCAGATACCAAAGCAGTCCGGGATCGAGATCGCCGGAGCGGGTGCTCATCGGCACCCCGGCTGCCGGGGTGAAACTCATGCTTGTGTCCATGGGCTTGCCACCATGCACCGCCGCAAGGCTCGCGCCATTGCAGAGGTGGGCGAGGATAACCCTGCCCTCCGTCGCTTCTGTTCCGGCCGGGCGGGCCAGTCCTCCCATCAGGAACTCATACGGCAACCCATGAAACCCGTACCGCCGCACCCCCTGCGCTTCGTAGCGGCGCGGGATCGGCAACAACCGGGCCACCCGCGGCAGGTCGTGGTGAAAAGCCGTGTCGAAACACGCCACTTGGGGCAGATCGGGAAATCGGCGATGAAACGCGCCGGTCAACAGGATCTCCTCCGGCAGATGCTCAGGATAGAATGGCCTGAGCTTATGCAGTTCCTCAAGCATTTCCGCAGTGATTCGCTGAGGCTTGGTATACTTCGGACCGCCATGCACCACGCGATGCCCCACCGCCGTCAATGCATCACGCCTGCTGCGTACCTCTATCCAATCCATCATAGGGCCTACGGCCACCTTGTGGTCCGGCTCAGTCACTGACCGGGTAAAGTTGTCCGCCTGGTCCAGGCCTTTCACCCGAAAGGTGGCCTCCGGCAGTCCAGTCCGCTCAATCCCGCCCTCCAGAATCCGTCGGAACGAGTCACCGGCTTCGAACAGGGCGAATTTGATGCTCGACGAGCCGCCATTGATCGTCAGGATGCGCGGGTTAGCCGGTTTCATGGATGACTCCTTCTTCATTCTGCAATCCATACAAAGCCAGTTTTGCGCACGTGGCCTTGTAATCCGTGTGAAGAATGCTTCGGATCCCCAACCCTTCTGCGATCTGGACGAACATAGGAGTGTTTTCTATATAGACTATTTGCCTGGCAGGTGTCTGGGCTATGTCCAACGCAAGCCGAAAGATCTCAGCGTCGGGCTTGCGGAGGTGGACAAAACAGGAGGAAATAAAAGAATCCACAAACCCGTCCAGCTTGAACTTTCGAATTCGGTGCGAATTCAGTTCCCGTGCTTCGTTGCTGACCACAACAACCTTCAATCCATACCGTGCCTTGAGCTTGCGGACCAACTCGATCATCTGGGGATATGCCTTGGACTGCGCGAACATAAATTTCTGAAACTGGGCCGGAGTAAAGGGCCGCTCCTCGTAGAACACCACCCAGCTCAAGTATTCCTCAATGGTGAGCTTGCCCAACTCGTAAGTGTCGAAAGCCTGGTAATGCCGTTTTTCCATATCTTCCTGATTCAAGTCGAACGCCTTGGCTGCCAGTTTGCGGTACTCGTGGACCCATCCGTCTGTGAGCAAAACTCCGCCAATATCCAGAAACAACGTCGTGATAGCTCTTTTCATTTGGCCTCCGTCATCATCTTTTGAAACCTTTGATAGTCCGTTCCCCGAGCCAGCAGTTTGGCGCTGGATCGGGGGTCCAGGCGGAACTTGCCCAACCGCAATATAACCACCCTTTCCCACTGGTCCACAACCCTGATAGAGGTAGAAAGAACGAGGGCGATAACAAATGCAATGACTCCAATCACTGCGCTTTCCATGGTAGCCGAGCCTTTATACATGCCAAATGCCAATCCGCTTCCAATACCAAGAATTATGACGAAGATCAATATTGCAAAAGAGCTGCCTTTTCTCATTCCGATTACCTCCATGACTTAGGCCCCTTAATTTGATGACCGCGACTTGTTTTTCCTAAAGTTGCTTGTCAATGCGCAATCCTCCCGTGAAAATTTAATCATCGCTGCCACAGGATGCGAGCGTCTTCCAGAGGAACAGCAACACCGTCGCAGTGCGGTATCACCCGAGCCGTATAGTCCGATGGGGGGCGGGCCGCAGGCACCGCAGCGCTGTAAACATAGGCACTCGACGTGTTGGCCAGTTGGCCAGCGCGCTTCATCTCCTGCTGCACGGGACCGCCGCCGTTAACTCCTTCGGCATAAAGCTCTACCCGCACTGCCTTCGGGTCGAGGTCATTGAGATATACCTGGACCTCGAATACATGCTGATTCCCGTTCGTCTCCATCTTCACTTCGCCGAAGTGGAGTGCGGTCCATTTTTGCTCAAGATTGTGTTGCCACTCGACCATTTGCCTGCCGATTGCGCCGTTATCGGCAATACGCAACTGGTACGCGGTAGCAGCCGGGAGGTAGCGTTGCTCAGTGTATTCGCGGACCGAGCGATTGGTGGAAAAGCGCGGTGTCAAACGTGCCATGCTTTCTCGCATCCGCGCTACCCAGGCAGTAGGGATGCCCTTTTTGTCGCGAGTATAGAACTCGGGAACCACCTGCCGTTCGAGCAGGTCGTAGAGTGCCTCGGCTTCGGTGGCGTCCCAGGCCGGATCGTCACCATGTTCCTCACCGTCTCCCAATGCCCAACCCACTTCAGGGGTGTAGGCTTCCGCCCACCAGCCGTCCAATTCCGAAAGATTGATGCCGCCATTGACGAGCACCTTCATGCCGCTCGTTCCGCAGGCCTCCCAGGGCCGTCTCGGCGTGTTTATCCAGACATCTACTCCCTGCACCAGGTGCTCCGTCAGAAGCATGTCGTAGTCACTGAGGAAGATAACATGGGGACGCGCATCGGGCCGGCGGATGAAATGGGTCCATTCCTGAATCAGGGCCTGCCCCGCCTGGTCCGCCGGATGGGCCTTGCCGGCAATGATAAGTTGCACAGGCAGCTGAGGATTGGCCAACAGGCGAAGCAGTCGTTCCGGATCGTGCAGCAGCAAGTTCGGTCTCTTGTAGGTCGCGAAGCGGCGCGCAAAGCCCAGCGTCAACGCATTGGGATCAAGCAAGTGCTTTGCACTGTTAACCGCCTCGGGTGACGCGCCGGAGGCGGCCAGTTGCAAGGACAATCGTTCGCGAGCGTATTCAATAAGAGACTTGCCGGCGGAGGTACGAAATGTCCAGAGCCTGGCGTCGGAGATGCGGCGAATGTCCTGTTCCAGGGTTTCAGATGGCCCCAGCCAGCGGTCTTTCCCACAGGCTTCCGTCCAAAGGTCGTCAGATTCTGCCGAGTCCCAGCTCCGCATGTGGACTCCGTTGGTCACGTGTCCGACCGGCACTTCGTCTTGCGGCCAGTGCGGAAAGAGAGGCCCAAAGAGTTGCCGGCTTACCTTTCCATGCAGGCGGCTTACGCCATTGACTGCCCCGCTTCCGCGGACCGCCAGAAAGGCCATGTTGAAGCTTTCCGACGGGTCTTCACGGTTCCGGCGGCCCAGGGCCAGCAGATCGTGTAGAGTGATCCCGAGCTCCTGTTCGGCGTAACCACCGAGGTATTGATCGATGAGGTCTGGAGCAAAGCGGTCAAAGCCGGCGGCCACCGCAGTATGGGTGGTGAAGAGATTGCCCGCTCGCGTGACTGCCAGTGCGACTTCGAAGGGCTGCCCTGTATCTTGCATGAAACTCCAAGCTCGCTCCAAAATAGCGAAGGCCGCATGTCCTTCATTCAGGTGACAGACTTCCGGCTGGATGCCGAGCGCGCGAAGCAACCGCCAACCGCCAATCCCAAGCATTATTTCTTGTTTCAGGCGTAACTCTGGCCCGCCGCCATAAAGCTCGCTTGTAATGCCCCGGTGGGCCGGGAGGTTTGCAGGGTCATTACTGTCGAGCAGGTAAAGGTGCACCCGGCCCACCTGGACCTGCCAGGCGCGCAGCCAGACCGGGTAACCGGGCAAGTCTAGCTTCAGCCTCAACCACTCCCCGTTCGCCTGGCGCAATGGCGTGATGGGCAATTGGCCGGGATCGTTATAGGGGAAAAGGGCCTGTTGCGCTCCGTCCTTGTCGAGCACCTGCCGAAAATAGCCTTGCTGATAGAGCAGCCCCACGCCGATGACCGGAACGCCCAGGTCGCTGGCAGCTTTGAGCTGATCTCCGGCCACATTGCCAAGCCCGCCTGAGTAGATAGGCAGAGCTTCACTCAGCATGAATTCCATGCTGAAATACGCGACAGTGGTAAGGGGAGTCTGCGGATGCGCTTGCTGAAACCACGCTGGGGCTTGTGCCGCCCGACGTCTGGCCTGCACGATGTCATCAACGCTTTTGCGGAAGGAGGGATCGACTGACACGCGCTGTAGCTGGTCCCGGGAGACTGTCTGCAGGACGGCCCAGGGGTTATAAGTGAGGTCCCACAGCGCGGGATCAAGCTGCCGCCATATTTCGTCGGTCGCGTGATTCCACGACCAGCGCATATCCAGGGCGAGCTCGGCCAGGGAATCGAATCCCTCGACGTCCGTAGGTAAAAGACTGTATATAGGCTTGCTGACAGGTGTTTGTTTGCTCATAGTTTTTCCTCCAAGTCTCCTCCGCGTGCACTAGTGCTCTTGAGTCCGGTGGATGTTCCCATTGAATCTGTCGGACTCTGTAACGATCAATCACTCGTTTTTCTCCATCCAATCCATGCTGGAATCCCATCTTGGTCTCTCAATCGCAAGACTTCATTGCCACGCTTCACAGTCGTGGCAAGCATTAATGGCTCACCACTAACGGTGACCTGCGAGCCGCTCACTGTGACCTTATCGCCTAATTTAAAATGTTTTGCTTGCCAAGGGCCGATAAGGTAGAAGGCGGGCCCCAGGTAAACCGGCAGTATCTCGTTTTTGTCAATATAAACGGTCACTCGCATTTGCAAGCCATATCCAAATTCGGGGACCTGGTCTATTTTTATCAGTTGTCCCGAGATGGTTTTAATTGTTTTAGAGTCAAAGATTTTTTTGTAGGGGTCTTCTGTCCGTGAGGCAGGCTTTATCCCTGAACCAGGAGAAAGCGGGTAACTAGAGTCAGAATAATCATAATAACCATAATCAACGGGTGGCTCCAATTTTGCGTAACCGGTAGGGGCGCCATAATACTTGAAAACGTTGGCCCCCCAACTCATGTCCCCCATGTTCGGCAAATTTTTCCTTTCAAAAGCAGGCGCTTGTTCCATTTGTTCTTTGGTTCGATTAAGGAAGAATATGCCTTCCGATGGAAGCGCCGCAAGGGATGCCCAAGGGACGGGAAGGAGCTTATCTCCGATGCCCAAAAAACCACCGGATTCAAGGACAGCATACACAATTCTTCCCGTATCGATATCTAAGACTAAATTCTCGATCTTTCCTAACGACTCCCCTTTCAAATTCATCACCTTGGAGCCGATGATTTTTTCGACCATAAAGGCATTAATTCGCTGACCTTCCGCCGTTTTGCTGTCTTTATCTCCTACCCCAACCCATTTTTCCTCTTGAGCAAAGCCATTCGTATCAAGAAATAGACCCGCAATAGCCAAAAGTATGATTATCAGATGCCTTCTCATTTGCATTCCTCCTTTTTGTTCTTTTCTTATTGGTGTCCATATTGTTGTATCCTTCCTTATGCTGCGTTAGCTGTGTGCAACGTGAATTCGCAGATCGACTTCGTGATCCTGTCGATCGTCAACTAAAAGGATGACAAGGTCGTGCCGCTCAAAGCCGTCGACCGTCAACATCGTCACGCCGTCCGCTCCCCGGTTTGACATACCGTGATGTGATAGACCGTCTCCCGATACCGATAGTTCATCTTGAACGACGGCCAGTGTGCAGGGATGCAAGGTTCAACATGCAGCTTGTCAGCCTCCAGCCGCAGTCCCCCCAGGATTGATTCCACGATCAACCGATACATCCAGCCCGCCGAACCCGAGTACCAGGTCCAGCCACCGCGGCCGGTATGGGGCGACAGCGCATAAACATCGGATGCTACGACATACGGTTCCACCTTGTAAATTGCAATCGACTCGGCGCTCCGTGCATGGTTCACTGGATTGATGATCGACAACAGTTCCCATGCGCGACGGTTGTCCCCCATAGCGGCGAACGCCATCACGGCCCACACGGCCGCATGAGTGTATTGCGCTCCGTTCTCTCGGACGCCGGGAACGTATGCCTTTATATAGCCCGGGTCTGGAGTCGATTTGTCGAATGGAGGCGTCAGCAACTGGATCACCGCATCTTCACGGTGCACAAGGCGCTTGTCGAGCGCGTCCATGGCCATGCGCGAGCGCTCGGCATTAGCCGCCCCGGATAACACAGACCAGCTTTGAGCAATCGAATCAATCTGGCATTCAGTGTTACCTGCCGAGCCAAGCGGCGAACCGTCGTCGAAATAAGCGCGGAGGTACCATGCGCCATCCCAGCCATGCTGCTCGATATTCTGGCGAAGCTGTGCCGATTCCTTCCGGCAAAGTTGGACGAAAGCCGGATCGCCATGCAACTGTGCAACGTTGGCGAATTGCATGAGCACGTCATGCAGGAAAAAACCCAGCCAAATGCTTTCTCCTTTACCCCGCGCGCCCACTTTGTTCATGCCGTCGTTCCAGTCGCCGGTACCCATTGGCGGCAGGCCGTGTCCGCCAAAGCGGAGGCCCCTTTGCACTGCCCGCACGCAATGCTCGTATAGAGTCGCAGTTTCGTCTGACCGGCTGGGCAGCTCGTAATACGATTCCTCCTCCGGCTTGAGAGGCCGGCCTTCCAGAAACTGGATGGTCTCATCCAGCACTCCGGTATCACCGGTACTCGAAACGTAGCGAGACGTCGCAAATGGAAGCCAAAGGGAATCATCCGAACAATGGGTGCGAACACCCCGGCCCAGTGGCGGATGCCACCAATGCTGGACATCGCCTTCCTTGAACTGACGGGATGCACAGAGTAGCAAATGCGCGCGCACAAGGCCTGGCTCGGTGTGGACGAGCGCCATCACGTCCTGCAGCTGATCGCGAAAACCGAAAGCGCCCGATGACTGGTAAAACGCGCTTCGTCCCCACAGGCGGCAAGCCATGGTTTGATATACCAGCCACCCGTTGGCCAGCACATTGATGGATGGATCAGGCGTTTCCACGTACACCGCGCCGAGGGTGTGCTTCCAGTAGCTCGTAACGACTTCGAGCGTGTCGTGCGCGGCAGCAGATCCTCGAAAGCGCTCGATCACATCGCGCGCATCATCGCCGTTTCGGGCCGCCCCAAGCCTGAAAATGATCTCGCGCTCCTGTCCATCGGCCAGCTCGAATGGCGCCTGGATCGCGGCGCAGGGATCGAGTGCCGCGCCTACCCTGCAGGATAGCCGAGGCAACGACATAGCCGCAGGGTTCAGCAGCGTTCCGTTGCGCCCAATGAATTCAGTCCGGTCGCCGCTGAAACTTCGCGGCGCATCGTCCACAGCGAAAAAAGCAATCCGGTCGCCGAACTCCTCGTTGTATGCGTTACGCGCCAACAGCGCGCCTATGTTGGGATCCATCTCCGTGATGACATGCATCACCGATTTCGGCCGCAGTTCTCCCAGCACCCATTCGATGTATCCGGTGACGGAGAGGCGGCGCAACCGGCCTGACTTGTTGCGCACCTTCAAGACCGCGAACTTGAGCGGCGCATCCAGCGCCACATAAACCCACAGTTCGGAGTCGATACCATCCTCCGTGTGGGTGAACACACTGTAGCCGAATCCGTGCCTGCAAACGTAATATCCTTGTCCGCGGCAGGGCCAGGGCGCAGGCGACCAGAAGTGTCCGCTTTCTTCGTCCTGGAGGTAAAAGGCTTCGCCGCCGGAATCACTTATGGGGTCATTCGACCATGGCGTGAGGAGAAACTCTTGCGCGTTCTCGCTCCATGTGTTGGCGCAGCCGCTTTCCGAGACGATGGCGCCGAATGATGGATTTGCCAGCACGTTCACCCACGGCGCCGGTGTAACCTGGCCGGGTGCTATCGTAACGACGTACTCGCGTCCGTCTGGGGTGAATCCGCCAAGCCCGTTGAAAAATATCAGACCGCCACGAGATGACTCGACGGCCGCAGCTGGTTCTACGGGCAGCGTTCGCGCTGGTCTATAAATCGGAGCAACAGCTTCAGCGAGGCTGCGCCGGTTGATCTGTTCCTCCAGCGCGCCATTTTTGTCATCGAGGACCACTCGGGCAACCGACTGAAGCAGAATGCGGTCCTCGGTTGACAAAGGCTTTGCAAGTCTCACGAATATCCCACCCGGTTGATCACTCAGATTGGCTTCGGAGCCTGCGGCGATCAACGTCATGATCTGATCGTGGAGCGATTGCCGGCTGCCGGAGCCCTCTGAGTTACAGATCACCAGATCGACTGTCAGTCCCTTTAAACGCCAGTATGCGTGGGCCTGCAACAGCCGGCGCACCAAATCGATATCGGCTGGTTCCCCGACCTGCAACAGCACGATCGGTAAATCCCCGGAAATTGAATTGCTCCATAAGCCGGATTGCCCGCAGCGGTTCTTGATGAGAATGCCTGGATCGGCGCGCAGCGAAGCATTGGCGTAGATAATAGAGTCGGCGAGGCGGCCATATAGTTGTGCATCGGCCTGGGTCGCATTGAGCTGTTGCAGGACGGACCGGCTGTGCTTCCGCGCCAAACCGAAGACGCGATTAGTCAAATGCCGGTCCTGGTATTTCCCGATGAGCTTCAGGCATGCGTCACGGGTCTCACCGATGCCGGTAACGATAGCGACCGTTGCCGATTGTTCCGGATACAGTGTTATACGGCATTGGATAGCAACAATCGGATCAAGCACGGAACCCTCGCTGTCCGACAGCGACGCGACATCACGCATCGCCTGCGGATTGACGAGCGTATTTCCCCGGCCAATGAAACGCATCCGGTCTGTTTCATACGACATGTCGCCCAAAACCGGCTCATCAGGGACTATCAGGTGAAACATCCATAGTGCCGCCTTACCGCCGGTGCCAGAGCGGCGATTGCACAGGATTGCCTGATGCTTACGGATGATTTCCGTCTGGACAAACAGATTGCTGAAAGCGGGATGCGCTGAGTCGGCGGCAGCCAATGCGAGAACCACTTCAGCATAACTCGTGAGATCGATTACCCTGCGTGCCGCAGAGCGGTTCGTGATGCCAATTCGCCGTACCTCGATGTCATCCTCCGGCGAAACTGCAATCTCCGTGTGCGCATCAATGCCCTGTTCATAACACCGGAAGACCGCGCACGCCTCCGAAAAATTTGCTTGATAGGCCGCCGATGGGTTGAGTGTTGGTTGATAGGTGGTTGTCCAGAACGCACCGTTAGCCACATCGCGTAGATAGCAGAACGTGCCCCAATTGTCGCGCGTGCTATCCTCGCGCCAGCGCGTGACAGATATGTCCTTCCAGCGACTGTAACCGCCTCCCGCATTCGTGATCATCGCGTGGTATCGGCCGTTCGACAGCAACTGCACTGCAGGGATGGGCGTGGCGCCGCCGCTGAACACACGCACAGGTGCTTCCAGTGGGCTGTCATTCTCATCCAAAAGTACAGGGTTCATAACCACCCCCCGCCAAAACCCGCCAACCGCAAGCCGCTGGCGATGTATGGGCAGTTTCGCATCAAGCGCCACAATAAGCCGGTGCGATAGTTTTCTATCATCAAAATAATAGGCCCTTGGTTAAGCCCGTAATGCCACGGCGATACCCAGCCAAAGGGATTGCTGGACTTTGCAGGATAGGTAGGGTTAAAAGTCGCTTTGAAGCCGTATGGATTTAACTCTGTTAATTTAACCTCGTGAATAAAATAGTCGAGCGCGGGCAGCACGATCTCCGGCGCGAACGGCAGCGACGTCACTACCGCCCACGGAGCGATGGTGCCGTCGTCGGGCCCGTATGGCACGCCGCGCCCCACATAATCGAAGAATTTGCGCTCGATGCCGCCCACTTTGATCGTATCGGGGCCAGGGCCATCGCTGGCGGTAATTCCCCAGCAATATGGGCCATAGCCGGCGAACTTGAGAGGATTGTCTATCGCGTATTGTTGCTGTACATAAGTCGCGCGACGGCTGTTCTCGAAGTAGTCGATACCCTTGATGCGCATGAACGCGTCCCGAATGCCTCGAAAGTCGATCCAGACATGTGAGAGCTGGTGTGTAAACAACGGCCCGGCGTAAAGATATTCATATCCGTAAAAGTGTTCCCACCGGTAAGTGGAAGTCCACACGGTGTAGCAGCTTTCTGGCAGCGGATGAGTGGGCGAGCCCAGCCCCAGGATATATAGCAGCATCGCCTCATCGTATCCTTCCCAACGGTATTTGAGAAATCCGCTTTCGGGCTTCCAGCCGTGTGTAACCGTTGCGCCATGGTTTTGCGCCCATTGCCAATCCGCGCGGCGATAGAGCTTGTCGGCGAGGGTGCGGATTTCATGCTCGTCGGCCGTGTCCCCGTCAAAATAAATTCCCGTCGTCAACGCGCCCGCCAGCAGAAAAGCGCTGTCTATCGTTGACAGTTCGCATTGCGATGCGCGCCGGCCGGTCTGCATGTCGAGAAAATGGTAATAAAAGCCCTGGTAACCGGTGGCGTTAGGTTCGGGGCCTTGCGGACTGTTCCAGAAAAATCTCAGAGTGGTCAGCGTTCGTTCTACTGCCGCAGCACGCAGCATAAATCCGCGCTCGACAGCCACCGGATAAGCTGCCAAAGCGAGGCCGGTGGCGGCAATACTGGCGGGCCAATCCGCTGCGGTCTTGTCGATCACCAGCCCGTTGACCGGGTTCGTCTCATTAAGAAAGTAGCTGAATGATTGGCTCTGAAGCTTTTCCAACTCAGCGTCAACGGTTAGAACCCTGCTGGTCAAAGTTTCTCCTTCAAATTTGTATTGCCTGCAAGCCCTGACCGCTGCGGCGCAGCAGCCAAAGCATCGTTGGCGATTGTCTGCGCTTCCTCCAGGATGCCGCTCAGATGGTCCATCTCCTCCTTGGATCAAAGAGCGCGCGCTCGCTGGAAGGACGAGGTCTGTCCACGGTCAGATTTTAATACAAGTTCGTTTTCCTTGAACGCCACTATCGTGCTTGAAGTAATCTTGTTCCGTAAATGCTCGTTTTCGGAGCCAGTGATTCTCAGAGTGATAATTGCTCCGGTGATTTTCCAAGTTCCCCAAATCTTACCTTTGACACCTTGAGAAAGAGTATTAGCAATGAACCCCGTAGGATATAATTGGCAGACGAAAGTGCCATCTCCGTGGATTGACATTGCCTCTTTCAAATCGCCAACCGTGCCTTGCCAGCGCCCGACGATTTTCGTCGAATAGTCCGCCTCCGGGACAAGTGGTGAATTTTTCGCACACGACGCTAAACAAAATCCCAAGACGACTACTGCCATTGCCCTTACCCAATACGTGCAATTAGATTTCATGCGATCAACTCCGTTCATCGTTTTGCCTGGAGATCTGTTGTGGACAGAGCCGCCGGCGCAATAGCATCGTTGACGATTGTCTGCGCTTCCTCCAGGATGCGGCGCAGATGGTCCGCTCCACAGAAGCTCTCCGCATAGATCTTGTAGATGTCTTCCGTCCCTGACGGGCGCGCTGCGAACCATCCACTCTCGGCCACCACTTTCACCCCGCCGATGGGAGCGCCGTTGCCCGGCGCGCGGGTTAGAACATTACGGATTTTTTCGCCCGCCAGTTCAGTGAGCTTAACCTGCTGGGGTGAGAGCTTCAATAACAGTCCCTTTTGCTCCGGCGTGGCTGGGGCCTCGACTCGATCGTAAACCGGCTCACCGAACTCGAGGGTGAGTTCGTGGTAGATTTCGCCAGGATCCCGGTCCATCCGAGCCGTGATCTCTGCTGCAAGCAAAGCCGAGACGATCCCGTCCTTGTCCGTCGTCCATACACTGCCATCCTGACGGATGAAAGACGCCCCCGCACTCTCTTCCCCGCCGAAGCCAAGCGAGCCGTCGAGCAAGCCTTCCACAAACCACTTGAAGCCTACCGGTACCTCGTAAAGCTTCCGCCCCAGCTTCGCGGCTACTCGATCAATCATCTGGCTGCTCACCACTGTCTTGCCGACCGCCGCTTCCCTGCGCCACTTCGGCCGGTGTTGAAAGAGATATAAGATGGCCACTGATAGGTAGTGATTGGGCGGAAGAAGGGCTGCGCTTTTGGTAACAACACCATGCCTGTCATGGTCAGTGTCGCAGGCAAAAGCGATGTCGAAGCGGTCCTTCAGCCCTATCAATCGCTGCATCGCATAGGGCGAGGAGGGGTCCATGCGGATCTGCCCGTCCCAATCGACAGTCATAAACCGGAAAGTCGGGTCCACGGCCTCGTTCACGACCTTTAGGTTCAACCCGTAGCGCTCGGCAATAGGACCCCAGTAATGGACCCCTGCGCCGCCGAGCGGGTCCACCCCCAGGCTGATCTTAGCGCCGCTAATCGCGTCCATGTCGAGCACGTTGGCGAGATCAGTAATGTAAGCATTGAGATAGTCATGCCTGTGGGTCGTGGGGGCGCCTAGCGCTTTCTCAACAGAAACCCTTTTAACGCCTCGAAGGCCACTTTCGAGAAACTCGTTTGCCTTCGCTTCGATCCAATCGGTGACGGCTCGTTCCGCCGGCCCGCCGTTTGGCGGGTTGTACTTGAACCCGCCATCATGTGGCGGATTGTGTGACGGCGTTATGACGATGCCGTCGGCGAGTCCTGTCTTGCGCCCGCGGTTGTACGTGAGAATCGCATGAGACACGACAGGGGTCGGGGTGTATTCGTCTCCCTCCGCGATCATGACATCCACCCCGTTGCCTGCCAGCACCTCCAGCGCGCTGGCAAGAGCCGGAACCGAGAGCGCGTGTGTGTCCATACCGAGAAACAACGGGCCATCGATCTTTTGCTCCGCGCGATACATGCAAATGGCCTGACTGATGGCGAGGATGTGCCATTCATTGAAAGCCTTCCGGAAGGCCGAGCCGCGATGCCCTGAGGTGCCGAAGGATACACGTTGCTCCGGCATCGAAGGGTCAGGCGCCTCGGTATAATAAGCCGTGATCAGTTTAGGCACGTTAACCAGCATCGCCGGTTCGGCAGGTTTTCCCGCATGAGGGTTTATTTTCATCGTTCTCCCTTTAATTATTCTGATGGTTTTTTTGTTAAGGTCTCCATCAGTTTGTCCTATAAAAAAGTGGTGCTTAAAGTTATCTTCTAACAACCAGGACAGGGAATTTTGTCTCCCTGTGTATTACGCCGATTGTTGCACTTCCCAGAATAGCAGCGCCTAATGCGCTTTTCCCGTGAGAGCCCATGACTATAAGGTCGACGTTCGAACTCTCTGCCGCCTTTATGATCTCCTCGACCGGGTGTCCCGCGCTGATCATCTTCTGAGAACCCACTTCTTTGGTCTTGCATAGACCTTCGGCCTCCGCAACATAGGCTTCGGCAGTCTGTCTAAAGTAATCTTCCAGTTTTTGTATCATATGGATCGGGCTTGATTCGAGGGAAACGATCTGCACACCGTAATAAGGACTTTTATCGATCACACTCAGCAATATAATTGTCGATCCTGTCTGTTTTGCAAGATCTACAGCATATTCCAAAGCTTTCCGTGCAGTTTCTGAGCCGTCAATGGGTACCAGTATTTTCTTGACCATAAGGCCTCCTGTAATTCCTGAGTCGCTTTTACCTGAACTCATCCGGGAACTTGCCCGGTGGAAGAGCTCAGGGGCAACACGCGAAGTGACGTATCGGCATCGGCCGTCATCAGGTCTTTCCTGAAATACGCATCATTTGCTGAGAATGTAAAGACACCTCGTGGCCGATGCTTTTCAGAATATCCTTGGCCTTGGCCAGCTCATCCCCCGAGCCATGAACCACCAGCAGGAACTTGTCGTTCTTGAGGGAGGTTTCATAATTGACAATGCTGTCCTTCGGAATGCCAACGCTGTAAAGACCTGCGCCAAGCACACTTAATCCTCCGGCTGCCACGGCGCCCTCTAGGCCTCCAACGATGGTGGAAACGAGCGGCCCGGCTACGACAATCGGACCAATGCCGGGGATCAGGAAGAAGCCGGCTCCGAAGAAAAGACCAAATAGCCAGCCCCAAAAGGCGCCCACTTTGCCCCAGTACTTCATGCGATCACCCGTATGGTAGTAGCCGGTAACCTGTTCCTCAGTGTGATAGTCTTTGCCCACGATAGACAGTTTCTTCATATCGAACCCCGATTTCTGCAATTCCTTCACGGCATTTTCGGCCTCGGCATGAGTACTGAATATAGCAACAGCTGCATTTCCCTTTGGCATGGTTAATCCTCCTGTGCGTCAGTGCATTTTATTGCTCCTCCCACTAATGTCCGGTAGTTTCTGCGGCCAGCCCTGTGCTGACCCGCACGGCCCAGGGTGGGGCAGGGGGAACGGTTAAACACCGTCCCTCACACGTTTATGAATACACTGCAACCCCAGACAATACCTTAGCTTAAACCAGGCGCCAAAGGACCGGGCTAGTTCCCGTACCGGAACTCCGGCATCGCCTTGATTGCATCCTTGGTCGCATTGGGCAGTACCATTTTACCGCCTTGCTCCTTGATCTGAGCAAAGGGAATCGCAACATCATGCATGTCCATGCCCAGGAAACCGCCGGCACCGACGATTGCATAGGTGACAGACTTGTTCGCCCCAATGATGATGTCTTTCACAACGCCGATCTTCTGTTTCTTGTCATTGTACACAGCTTTGTTGAGGATTTTCTTCTTTGCGCTCCAGCCCTTCACCACGTCCTGAAGTTCAGTCACAGCAATACCGACGGTTGACTCGCCGACCACCGGAGCCTGCGGCTGAGGCGCTTGGGGCTGAGATTGTGCAAATGCGAAGGGCGCCATCATCATCGACAGCATTGTAACAACCAAAATAACTTTCTTCACGTTCTTTCTCCTTTTCCTCTTTCATATTGATTTGTGATTTTCATAGTTATGAATGATCACCTATGACACTGTAGCCTCATCAGGTTTGCCATTTTCCTTCTTCGTAATAGTCCCCTTCCAGTCGGGCGAGGAACTATTATCCTTATACTTTCTGCAAAGATACTTTTTCAATCAGCTTCTTGATAACGTCTTCCTCTCCATGGAGGGCGGCTTTATATCCCCGGTTATCGGTCTTACCGATTTCACCCCTAAGTTCTGCATCAAACGATTTAAGTACCAGCTTCAATACCTCTTTTTCCTTCTCATCTAATTCCAGTATCATGACAACCTCCTTTGAGATTAGTGTCAGCGTGTCGCCGTTCTTCAGCTTTGAAGTTTAAGAATGAACGGACACCTCATGGCCGGCGCTTTTCAGAATATCCTTGGCCTTGGACAGCTCATCCCCTCCGCCATGAACCACCAAAAGAAACTTGTCGGCCTTGAGGGAGGTTTCATAATTGATAATGCTGTCCTTCGGAATGCCAATGCTGTATAGACCTGCGCCAAGCGCACTTAATCCTCCAATTGCCACGGCGCCCTCCAGGCCTCCAACGATAACGGCGACTAGCGGACCGGCAACGATAAGCGGACCAATCCCCGGGATCAAGAATAAGCCGGTCCCGAAGAAAATACCAAACAGCCAGCCCCAAAAGGCACCCAGCTTGCCCCAGTACTTCATGCGGTCACCCGTATGGTAGTAGCCGACAACCTGTTCCTCAGTGTGATAGTCTTTGCCCACGATGGACAGTTTCTTCATATCGAAGCCCGATTTCTGCAATTCCTTCACGGCATTTTCGGCCTCGACGTGAGTATTGAATATAGCAACACCTACATTTCCTTTTGTCATGGTTACTCCTCCTTAGATTTGTGATTTTAATAGTTACGAAGTGAATCGCGTTTAATTAACTACGTCATCGCTGAGCACCTCCTCATTTCTTGTTGTGTCCTCTTTGCAAGTGCTGCACTTTCAGAGTGGAGTCTCGTATAGCCTGTACCTGTATTTTTTCCTCCAATCTATCTGAGGTCCTTACTTCAGTTTCTGAATTTTGAATAGGTATGTTCCAGACCATATTAAGCACTCTTACCTGGTCTTGGAAGTTCATGCCCGCCATCATGGCACAGATACTAAACTCTTCTCCTCTGAAGAAGTTAAAGCATCCATCTCTTTCTTCCTTGCTCCATAAATCTTCAATCGCCTGTAATATTATTGCTTCTGACAGGCTTATGATTTTTGCACCTCGTCCTTCCAGCTCATTCTTGTCTCTAACCGTCATATTGGTCTTACAATGGCTCTTCATACTGTTTTAACCATATCCGGTTTTTTATGAGAGACCTTGCACGCAGCATGCATGAGACCCCCCTTAACTGACTTTAACGTATTGAATTCGCACATTCTAATTTGCTCTGTTCCCAGATGTTTGTAGAAAGTTGCACAAGACGAGAAACTGTCTTTAAGACAATGTTGTTCCATTTCGGTGATGCAGGGTACATAAGGGAAATCGCAGGCACTGCAATAACCCACGTAATACTCCTCTTTAAAAAAAGGACAAGACATTTTACACCTCCTGTTGCTTTGTAAATACTCCTTTTCATGCAACTATCGCATCAAAAGGGAACATGTGTTGGTGTTTGCTATTGGTGCTGATGGATTAAATAGCAGAATGTGTGCCAAGACTGATGGCGACAGGCATGAGTTTCCATGATGCTGAAAATATTGAATTTCAACGAAGACTGCGATGGTAGCAATTATACTGTCATAGGCGTCGCCTCCTGATATGTCAGGAGACTCCTTACATATCAGGAATTGTTTTTATTTCTTTGGATACCCAGTTTTTGCATCCTCGATTAGAGCGTCTTTGGATTGATGCCAAAAATCTCTGCTGCGCCGTCCTTGCATCTTAGCCGCCGTCTGGTCGTATTCAGAACTTCGATGATGTGCCGTTTTTTGACGTCTTCGAAGATCCCTGAATACTCTGCACCTGACTGCGCAATCGTCGGCACATCCAAATGCAGCTGAGGTCAGTTGCATAGTACCCCTTCAGTGCATAGTACCCCTTAGTACCCCCCTTAGTACCCCCTTCTTGACACTTCACAATTATCATGATATACAGTAAGTAGCGCAGCAATTTTCATAAACAAAAAAAGTATGCTTGTTTTTCCGGAGATGAGAAAAAACTGTGGCATTCAGTTGGAACAGGAGGATCTATGAGTTACACAAACTTTACGCTGAAAGACAAGATAGCGGAAATGTTTCCCGAAGTGGAAAAGCATGGTATCGCCATCAGTCTTGATTGGAACGAAGAGAAGAATGCCTACATCGTGAAGTTCAAAAAAGGCAAGCATGAACTGACAACGTATCTCGAGAAGAAGGATGCCGACGAATGCATGGAAGGCATAGAATGTGTTCGTCTTGGTGTCCAACTTGGTGAATTTGCTAAAAATTTCGAGGAACCCGAAAAATATTAAGAAATACTATATGAAGCTCTCGAGAGATAAAACAATACGCAAAAGCTCCATGCTTTTAATACGCAGGCTACATAGTCTCCTTACAGCGCCGACCGTCTTTGCGAAGCATCTTCCACACTGCTTGATTTGACGATTCCTTTTATGTCGTGGCTTTTCTGGTTAGATGACTTTCTTGTCGTTGGCAACCTCATCGGCTGTGCCATGTGCGACTATAACATATTTACCTGCCTTGATCGTCGTTTCAAATCTCACCACACTATCATTAGGGTCGCCTATATTGTAAAAGCGTCTGGCGAACCAAAATAAAACAAGAATCGGCATTAGTTATTGTATTTAAGAGCAGAATGTGCGCCTGGACTAATGGCGCCAGGACGTGAGTTTGTATGATGTTGAAAACATTGAAATTTCAACGAAGACTGCGATGGTGGCAATGATACTGTCAAAGGCGTCGCCTCCTGATATGTCAGCAGACTCCTTGCATATCAGGAATTATTTTTATTCCTTTGGATACCCAGTTTTTTCATCCTCGATTCAAGCGTCTTTGGATTGGTGCCTAAAATCTCTGCTGCACCGTCCTTGCCGCTTACCCACCATCCGGTCGTGTTCAGGGCCTCAATAATGCGCCGTTCCTCTATCTCTTTGAGAGTCCCGCACTGGTCTCCACCTGACTGACCAATCCTTGGTACATCCATATCCAGCACAGGTCCGGTGGTAATGATCATCGCACGCTCGGTAACATTCCTCAGTTCCCTTACGTTGCCGGGCCAGGTATAGGTTTGCAGGGCTTCAATGTCCTTCTGCGGGATTGATTCGATCCTCTTGCCCATCCTCTTGCTGAACTCCTGAACAAAAGACCATACGATCCGTCCGGACACTTTCAGTCCGGGCAAATAAGCTGGAGTTATCCTCCCGCTTGAGCAATAATTCACAGCTTTGCTTTTCCATATTCTGTTTTACGTCCATCAGATGGCGGTCCCATCTCGGAAGGTACTCTTCCTCGACAAAACGTCTGAATCCCCGGTCAATCAGTTTCTTGCGCTCAACACCCAGAAGCGATGCTCCGGTAAGATTCACATTTTTGATTACGCCACAATGATTGAATGTGAAATAGCCGACCGGCGCGAAGTCGTAAAGATCAGCATACCTGTCTCTGGTTTCCTCAAGGTCAAGCTGGGCCTTTCTGAGTTCCTCGTTCTGCATCTCAAGTTCGATCTGGTGCACGTTGAGTTCGCAGACAATCTCCTCAAGAGTCTTCCCTTCCTTCTCGGGCTTTGAGCCGAAAGACCTGGCGAGTTTTTTCTCCGCATCAGCCCTGAGAGAGGCGGCGCGCTTCATCTCTTCTTTTAGTCTCTTTTGGGTGACCATTATTCACCCACTTGTTCAGTGTCGTTTAACTGCTGCCTGTCATGCAGACGGCAGTTAATATCCTTTATTTCCAGGAGGTGCTTTATGCAAAGTTAGGCCCCTTCGTCAACATCCACTTAATGTATCTTGTCAGCTGCAGGGTTGGGCAGGCCCTTCCTTAACCGGGCCTGCGTCGTAGAATCGGGGATTAGGCTGCCCGAGTCTCCCAGAAGTCTTCAAATCGATCTGAGAGCATAGCACATCGTAAGGCGATAATAGCGTTTGCACCTCTTACGGTCCATTCCA
>Ga0181533_1001056_pt1 | contig 36076 bp, 23 predicted proteins | sample PEATcosm2014_Bin_45_FD_119772 | JGI IMG/M metagenome (GOLD analysis project Ga0181533, IMG submission 119772) | Peatland microbial communities from MTU Mesocosm Facility, Houghton, MI, USA - PEATcosm2014_Bin11_60_metaG | ecosystem: Environmental > Terrestrial > Soil > Wetlands > Peat | place...
GGAGGTCGTCGCGAGATGGGGGGTGCTGCCTGGGCGATGGGGCCCGTTCGGGCGGGCGAGCTCTCGCGCGCGGGCGAAGCACGGTCGGCAGCCGCTCCGGCGGTGGCGCCCAGGAATCGCTTTACTCTGGAGCGCGACGGCCGCCGTGCTCGTAGGTGGCACTGTGAATACAGCGTTCCTTGCAGGCGGTGCGATGAACCAAGCGGCCCGGGAAGATGGCGGGCGTGGCGCGTTCCACGGGTTTTCGACCGCAGCTGCGGCAGTGGAGCGGCTCGTCCCGCGCGGGCCGTTGGTCCTGTCCGTCTTGGGGCACAGTGCTGACACTTCGTTGGATCTGCTCTACGGCACTCTATGGGTGCTGATCAGCCAGGGGCGCCAGGCGACGGCGCCCGGCTTTTTCGCAGAGATGATCAGCCCTCCGGCGTATGCGGTCGCGGGCGAGCCGTGGGTCAGGGTGACCGTTCGAGTCGACGGGTCGGTGGCTAGCGCCGTGGTTGTTCATAGATCCAGCCGGTGACGCTCAGCCACGTTGCCTGGACTCAACCAAACTTTTCGTTTCGCCAATCGGTTGACGGGCATCGCGAGGACGCAGCCGCGTCGGTCGGCAGTGCAGCTATCGCGGCAGGTTCGCAGGCCGCGGGCCCGGCAGTCGACGACGACCGACGACTATCGTTGTGCGTGATTGCCAGCCGCCGACCGCTGGCTCTGACCACGATCCCGGCTCTGCGCGGCCTCGACCCCACGGTCGCTAGGTCCGCAGTGGCGTGGATCGGGACCGTTGTGGGCGCGTCCGACCATGTGAAGGGATGGCGAGTGGACCTGATCGAGCGGAGCGATCTGTCGGCCCGACGCCACCCGTGGGAGGTAGCGCGCGCCGGGTTCTTCCTGCGTCTGCTCACGAGTTGGGGCACGGCGGGATCGACGAGGGTTCTCGATGTCGGGGCGGGGGACGCTTGGTTCGGCCGCCAGCTGGTTGAGATGCTGCCGGGAGGCGCCGAGGTGATCTGCTGGGACGTCAACTACACGGCGGATGATCTTTCCGACGGTGGCTCGCCTTCCGACATTCGAACAATTCCGGGACTCGTCCTCACCGCTGACCTCCCTCCTGGTCGCTTTGACGGGATCTTGATGCTGGATGTGATCGAACATGTCGAGGACGACGTATCGTTCGTGCGTCAACTCGTCGAGGAATCATTGGTCGAAGGGGGATGGGCGCTCATCAGTGTGCCGGCCTACCAGGGGCTCTTCACCGTCCACGATCGGGCGCTGCGGCACTACCGCCGGTATTCGCCTCGTCAGTGTCGACAAATCCTGCGTGAGGCCGGCCTGGTCGTCGAGTGGGAGGGTGGCCTGTTCCATTCTCTCCTCGTTCTGAGGGCTGTCCAGGCGCTGAAAGAGCGCGCGTTCGGCCCCGGTGAAGGCGCCTCAGAGGGAATCGGCGCCTGGCGTGGCGGGGTGCGGACAACACGCCTGTTGGCCAACATCCTCGACGCTGAGGGTCGTCTTGCGCTGGCCCTCGGCCAAAGTGGTTTTCTCGTGCCGGGGCTCAGCTACTGGGCGTGCTGCCGACGGGCGGCGGGGGCACTGCCCTCGTCATCACCCGCTGCATCGTCAGCGATTGCGCCTTCCCCACCGACGTCGTCACCACCGACGCCATGATGACCGACGTCGGTGTCACCAAGGGTCGGCCCGTCATCGTCGTGCCTTGCTACAACGAAGCGATGCGGCTCGAAGAAGCATCCTTCTTGGAGTTGGCCCGGTCGGGACGTGTGAAGCTGCTGTTCGTTGATGACGGATCGACTGACGAGACATCCGAGGTGCTGCGCCGGCTCACAAAGGAGACGGACGCAGTGGACGTGCTGAGCCTGCCCATGAACGTGGGCAAGGCCGAGGCCGTACGCGCGGGACTGCGATGTGCCATGGAGGGCGGGGCATCGGTTGTCGGCTACTGTGACGCCGACCTGTCCACCCCACCGCGGGAACTGCTGCGGCTGCTCGACCGCCTGGAGTCCGACCGTCGGCTGATAGGTGTGTTCGGATCCCGGGTGGCCCGGCTCGGGAGCCGGATCGAACGCACCGCATTCCGTCACTACGCGGGTCGGCTGTATGCCACGCTGGCGTCCGCGGCGCTGGGCATGACCATCTACGACAGCCAGTGCGGCGCGAAGGTGTTTCGGGTAACCCCCGAGCTCGTTGCCGCGCTCGATGCACCGTTCCCTTCGCGGTGGGTGTTCGACGTGGTGCTCTGCCACCGGCTCCGGTCGGGCACTGAGACCTGTGCCGGCCTGTCGGACGAGGTTTTTCTCGAGGAACCACTCGAGGTGTGGCGCGACGTGCGCGGCTCGAAGTTGAATCTTGCCGGAACGCTGCGGGCCGTGGCCGACGTACTTCGCATCGGGTTGGCGCGTGTCGCTCGAGAAGTCCGCGCTGATCGCAGATCCCAAGGGGATAGCGAGCCGCGAGCCGGGATGTTCTGAACAGCCGGTGTCCCTGACCGGCCTGTTGGAAGCCCTCGGTCCGGATCACCAGCGTGACGTCAGCTTCGCCGGTGACTGCGACTTACAGCGAGTTACAGATAGTGACAGGTGAACCCAAAGGCACGATCAGTCGACCGGCGCGAGGTCACCGTGCACGTCTCGCGACACCGGCTCGAGCTCGTAGAGGAATTGGTAGGCGAACAGTGAGGGGCAGAGAACGACACCCACCCGATCAAGCGAACCGGCCAGCTTGGTGAGTGGTCGTGCTGGATGGGGGCCCGCGTCGGGCCTGCCCCGTCTTAGGACGTCAAAGGGAACCCCAAGCGCCTCGCGGCGGCGAATTCGGTACCGTTCCCGGCTGACGAGGCGCTCGAAGCTGCGCCGAGTGAAGAAACGGACATGGTCCGCGTCCAGTATGCCTCTTCGGTCGTAGTCGAACAGGCCGAGCGCCACCCTCGACCGGGGGTACCAGTGGCCGAAGTTGGGCACGCTCGCGATAACCGAGCCGTTGTGCCCGAGACGCGGGTGAATGTCGGCGAGGAGGCGTTCGGGCCGGCGCACATGCTCGAGCACGTCCGCGGCGAGGACCACGTCGTAGTCCCCGCCAACCTCCTGTGGAATGCCGCGGTCGAGGTCGGCGACGACGAGGCGGTCGAGCCGGTCCCGGGCGTCGGGCAGCTCCTCGATGTCGACCGCTGTGACGTGGTGACCCTGCTTGCGCAGGAGCTCGTCGAGATGGCCGTCGGAGCATCCGAGGTCCAGAACCCGGCTCGGCTCCTTGGCGCCCAGCCACGTCAGGATACGGCCGTGGGATGTGTCGCCCTCCTTGAGCTCGTACGCCGTGCTGGCGAAGGCGGTCTCACCGGTCCCCAGCCCGATCTTGTGAGCGCGGTACCGGAGAACGTCGGTGATCACGTCACGTGCGTAGCGGACGCCGTTCACGTAGCAGATCTCGTTGCCGTAGTACGTCGGGATCGGGACTTCTGTGACCCGCCTGCCGGCTTCTTGCAATTGGATTAGTAGCTGGGTGTCGAAGTCGAAACCGTCCGAGTTGGCCTCGAAGGGAACGGACCGGAGCGCGTCGGTCCTGTAGGCCCGGTATCCCGAGTGCCACTCCGTAAAGGCGGTTCCGACCATGGCGTTCTCGAAGGCGGTGAGGATCCGGTTCCCGACGTACTTATAGAGCGGCATCCCCCCGGCGCGAGCTCTGCCCTGCTCCATCATGCGGGAGCCGAGGACAGCATCGGACTCACCTTGCTCCAGAGGGGCCACGATCTGTGGAAGTAGCTCGGGCGCATACTGCCCGTCGCCGTGTAGCAGCACGACGATGTCGAGATCGTGCTCGATCGCCCATCGGTACCCGACCTTCTGGTTACCCCCGTAGCCGAGGTTACGAGGGTGACGGATCACCGTCAGGGGGAGGTTCCGGCTTACCTTCTGGTAGCCGAGGCCGACGAGATACGTCGAGTCCTCGCTATGGTCGTCGCAGACCAGCACCTCGTCGATGCGTGCGCGAAAATCGGCAGGTATCCGGTCCAAGACCCGGGCAAGGGTGGACGCGGCGTTATAGGCGACGACCAAAACGCCTATCCGGCTCATCGTGGCCTCATGAGGATCGCACTTTCCGCTCGCGTATCGTCGCTTAGCGAACTCTCTCGCCTTCAACGGAAGCCTACTTGGCATGCCGGCCCGGTCCTGGAGAATCTAGGGTCTTCGGCTCTCACTCAAGCTCATCGACGGTGACGACATCATGCCGCCGCGAAGTCCGGTTCCGAAGAACCGAGCGCCTTTGGTTCTCACCGGGCTGACGGCTTCACGAGGCGACAGGTGCTGAGGTCGGGGGGAAGCTCCTGCAGTCGTCCAGTGAATGCCGGAGCGACCGGGCTACCTGGCGGGGCCGAGCCGAGGGTGAAGTGGTCTCCACTATGCACATACCACGTGAAATCGAGCAGCTGCACATTGTCGACGGTCAGGATCACCTCTTTGTTGTGGGGGTCGATGACCGCATCGATCACGTAGGCCTTACCCGGCTGGACGTGGTACGGGCTGCTGATGGACCAGGGCTGGCCGGGCGAATCGAAGAAGTAGTCGAACGTGACGAAACCGCCGCGGTCATAGTGGACGGCGAGGTAGCTGCCGTTGCCGGGGATTCCGCTCACGAGTAGGGGCTGGCGGGTGCCCACGGGGGCGTCCGGGAAGGTCACCTTCAGGCGGAAGCGGCCTGCGCGCGGAGTGCCCTCCAGTTGGAACCACTCGGAGCCGTTCGACCAGTAGAGGGCGTCGCAGTTGCCGAGGATGAAGAGATGGCCGGCTTCAGCGGCCGGAGGCAGGGTGTGGCCGGACTGCACCTCGTATCCAGCACGCCCACCTAGGGAACGGTAGAGCTGTCGTTGGAAGGAGACGAAGGCCGAACGCTGGGGAGAGGTCGCGTACGGTGAGAGGAGCCGTTGGTAGGAGAGGGCAAGCGAGACGTTGACCCATAACCCGAACACGCCGAGCAGCAAGAGGACTACCACCACACTTTTCACCGGTCGAGAGCGTTGCGCCCGATCCGCTCGAGCGAGGAGGAGATGAAGGCCGATGAGGCTAGACAGCAACACGACCGGAAGCAGGTCACCGAGATAGCGGTTCGCCATGTACGCGATGGCCAGCGTGGGGACCGTTCCCACAGCGGCCCCGCATACGAGCACTCTGAGTGGCGGCAGTCCGTTGCGCGTACCCGCCCCCCGTCGTCGCAAGAGCGTCGTGACACCGACCAGGCCGAGGACCGTGAACGTCGGCATCGTCGTGGGGATGCTCGAGGACCAGTCGAGCTCGTCGTAGAGCAGATGGCCTATGACCAAAGGGGGCGTCGTGCAGAAGTGGACCCAAGGAAAGAGGCGATCGAAGCTGAGCGCGTCCGGCCGCAAGTACTGCACCAACGCGCTCGGGATGAACTTGATCCCGAAGAGATTTCCTCCGTTGGCACGCAGCGCGGCACGACGATGTGCGTTGATGGCCGTGAAGACCTGCCGTTCGGCAGGAAGACCGAACAGAGTCCCGAACTTGGAGTAATTCACCCAGGCGTACAGAACGACGGGTATAGCTGCGACCAGGACGAGGCCGACGATGAGTGCGCTGTTCAACGGTTCCTCGCTGCCGAGGAGGGCGGCGCCCTTGGAGATGGCTCGCGTTCGATGCCCGGCCCACCAGTGAGTCTGTGACGCTCGAGCGAGGACCGCCGCGATCAGAGTGATCCCAATGGCAGCCAGAGGACCCAACCCCAACGGCGCTCGGGTGAGGAGAGCCATGGTCGTAAAGAGACCCGCTAGGCCCAGGGCGCGCAGGGACGGAGAGACGATGAAGGCCAGCAGGCTCTCGTAGGCCCCGAGAGAGAGGGTAATTCCCCACAGGATGTCTTCGTGGTAGACGAAGGCCTGGCTCCCCAAGAAGAGCAAGACCGATCCCGAGCCGAGAAGGGCGATGAACGAACTTGCGATCAGTACCTCGAACCTGCCCATGGGCTCCCCATTGCGCAGGAGCTCTCGAATGCGCCAACTGAGACGAGAGGCGAAGAAGAGGGCGAGCAAGAAGGCCACTGTCATGGAGACCTGCGTGAGGCGTCCGTCGAAGCGATGGGTGAAGACGAGCAGGGGCATGCGCAATATGGCTGGGACTGGTCCGAAATACATGTAGGCCTTCCCGTTGGTGATAAAGGCCTCGATGTTGAGCACTCCCCGAGGAATATTCCAGTGGCCGTGGAGCAACGCATGGGCTTGAGCGTCGTAGAAGTCTCCGACCGGCTCGCGCTGAAAGAACTGGAAGGAGCCATCGGTGATCATCCAGCAGAACAGGAGAGTCGCCGGGATCCCTCCCAGCGCGCACGCCGAGAAGAACTTCCGACGCGTGCCATCACGGAGACCGCGTGACCTGATCCCCGGCCGGGCAGAAAGAGGTGGCGGGTCCTGCGATCTCACCCTGGACGATGTTACAGTGCCGCGTCGTCCGACCTGGGCCTGTGGCTCATAACCGGTTGACCGGCGCCTCGAGGATGCTCACTCGAGATGTTTTGGCATACGAAGCCGCATGTGGTTGTGCGAACAGCAGACCGGTTCCAGCGGCGTTCGTCGACGTGCAATCGCGTCCCATCCGCAGAAGAGCGGGTCCCGATCGCAAGTGCGCTCGTGTTCAAGAGCACGTTGATGCCCGTCGGATGCAAGAGTGCCGTCGGGCAAGAGGGCGATCAGAAGGGATTGTGGCCTTGATCGATGGCATGGGCCGGCCACTGGAAGAACCACAGGAAGAAGAACCACAGGAAAGAGGGGTAAATCCCCGCAGCCACGAGGCGTAACGCTCGTCGGGTGGGTCGAGCACACGCGGACTGCTTGTCCCCGACAGAGCTTGCTCAGCTCTTCCCACGTATATGGCCTCGCCCGTTAGGCATCGTTTGACCAGCGTGGCCCTGGTGCAACTCCGCAGGTCGAGGATGTTCCGGACGGGACCGAGATCATGCACGGCTGTCAGCCCGCGGCTGTCGAAGGTGGTTGGTTTCGATCCCGCGGCTAGCTTTAGCAGGGTGCGCGGGGGCAGTTTCGAGCTGTGACCGTCGACGAGGAGACGGAGCGGCACCAGGGGTCCGTGGAGATCGCGGTGGAGCGCTCGCCGGGTGCGCTCGTCCTTGGAGCGCGCCCCCGGGTCCAGCTAGTCGCGCCGGACGTCGAAGTCCCCGTGGCTTCGTCGCCGGATGGTCAGGGCACGCGAGACGATTTGGGTCGCGGCGCTGACGCTCGTGAACGCCGCGTCGGCATGCTGACCGGGCTTCGCGACGCTGGTCCGCTGGCCCTGGCCGGGTTCGCCGCCAACGGTGCGAGCGTGGTGGTGACGGTGTTGGTGGCGCGCCTGCTCACGACTCGTGGATATGGCGCACTGGCGCAGTTGACGAGCCTCTTCCTCATCATGTCCATGCCGGGCACCGCTGTGGTCGTGGGCGTGGTTCGCCGTGTCACGGCACTGGCTGTCACGGGACGGAGCGCGTCGGTGCACAACTGGGCGCGTCGAACCTACGCGCGGGCCGTCGTGGTGGTGGCCGCGCTGGCGGTCATCATTTTTTCAGCCAGAGGCCCGCTGACGCGCGTACTGTCCATCCCGACCTCCTTGGGAGTGTTCGCCATTCTCGTGGCCGGCTCGGTCTGGGTCCTGCTCTCCCTGGACAGAGGGCTTCTTCAAGCCCGGCGGCGCTACAAGACGCTCTCGGTCAACCTCCTAGTGGAGGGAGGAACCCGCACGGCGGCCGTCCTCTGCTTGGTAGGGGGTGGGATGGGTGTAGCCGGTGTCGCATGGGGCGTCTTGTTCGCTGAGGTGGTGACAGCTCTTCACGCACGGCTGGTCGCGGACCGAGCCTGGGCCCACGGCGTCGCGAAATACGATCAGCTGCGCCGAACGTGGGCATACGAGCGCCGATGGGCACTGCCAGCTAAGGATGTTGGCGCGACGCCTCACACGGAACGCCACCATCTTCTCCTGGACGTTTCCGGGGCACTTGTGGCAATGGCACTGTTGGCGTACCTGCAGAACGTCGATGTCATCATCCTCGGCCGAGAGGCACCTCACGCGACCGGGTCTTATGCAGCGATCTCGGTTGCCAGCAAGGCGCTGGTGTTCGGGGCCGTCGCTCTCGGCTGGTACTTGTTGCCGGAGGCAGCGATCGAGTGGCACCGAGGCGGTCACGCTCTGCGCCAATTGAGGATCACTTTGCTCGTTCTGGCGATACCGAGTGTGGCCTTGCTGTTCGCAGCGCTCGCTTTCCCACGATGGCTGTTGTCGTTCGTGTTCTCAGCGCGTTATTCGGGCGCTCACTCGGCGTTGTGGCTGCTCGTGCTGGCGATGGTCTTTTTGAGTATCACGGTGGTTCTCACGACGTATCTGCTGGCAGCGGGTCAGCGATGGATCGGAGCTTTACTGTTCATCGGGGCGGTGATGGCGACGTTCGCCGTGTCTGTCGCGCACGGCTCTCCCGGTCCCACGGCGGGCGCTGATCTGGCCGTGCAGAGTGCATTGGCCGTGGTCACGGCTGCGGTGTTCGCTCGGATCCACTTTCGGCGCGTGGTGAGGGGTTTCGCAGGACGGTCAGCGAAGTGAGCGAGTTGTGGGCGAGTGAACCAGTGGGCACAGCAGCCTGTTCATCACTGGCCTCGAAGAGGGCCGCGCGGTGAGTTCAGTCGAGGAGGTGGACCACGCTGCCGAGCCCGAACGCGAGGGCATGCGCGCTGAAACGAGCAACGCGCTGACGCCGACCATCGGCGACGATGGGCGAAGTGCGAGCTGCGAGGAGCTCGCGAGCCTGGCTCTGGGCATGGGGGTGCGTCGCATCGAGATCGTCGCGTGGCGCGACCTCGACGACCCCGAGGCCGGGGGGTCCGAGCTGCATTCGCACAGGATCGCGTCGCGCTGGGCAACCGCCGGCCTCGACGTCGCCTTCCGCACCTCCGCGGTCCCGGGTCAACCGGCGTCCGTCGAGCGATCGGGGTACCACGCTCTACGCCGCAACGGTCGCTACGGCGTGTTCGCGGCGGTCGCCTGGGAGGGCATACGCCAGGCCGCCACAGCGGACGCGATGGTCGACGTCTGGAATGGGATGCCGTTCTTCTCGCCGTTGTGGTTCCATGGGCCGAGGCTCGTGTTCCTCCACCACGTGCACGCCGAGATGTGGCGGATGGCCCTTCCTCCTTCGTTGGCGGCGCTGGGCAACAGTATCGAGTCCACGATCGCTCCGCTGGTGTACCGCCGAAGCCGGATCGTCACCCTCTCGCACTCGTCGCGTGAGGAGATCATCTCCATGCTGGGGATCCCCGCACACCGAGTGAGCGTGGTTCCCCCGGGCGTCGATCCTTGCTTCACACCGGGGGGCGAGCGCTCTCGGGTTCCGTTGGTGGTAGCGGTAGGTCGATTGGTGCCGGTGAAGCGCTTCGAACTCCTGATCGAGTCGCTCGCGCTCGTTCGACGTGAGTTTCCCACCCTGGAGGCGGTGATAATCGGGGAAGGCTACGAACGCGAACACCTTGAAGCGGTGCGTCGCAGGGTCGGCGCCGAGGAATGGTTGCAGTTACCGGGCCGGCTGAGCGACGAGGATGTCAGGACGTGGTACCGCCGTGCTTGGGTGATTGGGGCCACCTCCTTGCGTGAGGGCTGGGGCATGACGCTCACCGAGGGGGCTGCGTGCGGGACGCCCGGCGTGGCGACCAGGATCGCTGGGCATCGTGATGCCGTGATCGACGGGACGACCGGGCTTCTGGCCGAGGGGATGGAGGGTCTGGCCGGCGCGTTCAAGTGCATTGTGGGCGACGAGTTGCTGCGCAGTCGTCTCGGGCGCGCGGCAGAGGAGCACGCGCGCTCACTCACCTGGGACGCTACGGCCACCTCGACATTGCGCGCCCTGTTGGGCGAGGTCACTGCCCGCGTCTAGGTGGATCTGGATTCGAGCGGGCGCGCGATCTCCTCGTTCGAGGGTTTCCGTCGTCGGCGCGCCGTGGATACCACGGCGTCCGCTCCGAGCGCGACGACGGCCATCCACACTACGACGCCCGCCCAGTCGTAGGCGGAGGGCCAGTTCGAGCTCTCGGGAACGGCGTGCAGGGCTTGCCCCACGACGACGCCCGTGGCCGCCGCCACCAGCAGGCCGACCGCACCGAGGCTCAGGATCGGCCGAAGCCATCGAACCGAGAGCGCGCCGGCCGTAGCGACAGCCGCTGCGGCGCCGACCGGCGGGGAGGTGATCGCAGTCGCTACGAGCCCTGTCAGGACCGAGACGACCGCGATGACCCAGGCGCTCGGCCGCCCGGGGGCAGTCGTCAAAGGCGAAGTCAGGACAGGGTCGCGCTCATGGAAATGAGCCGGTGCTGTCTCTGCGTCAACGCGATGCGCTGTCGAAGGCGGGGACAGAGCATGGTCAGCGTCTTTCTGAGCCGAGCTTCGAAGCGCACGGCGCCGGGTACGCCGTAGCAGCAGACGCTCGGGTAGCAGTGCCAACGCGATGCAGATGATGATCGCAATTGCCGAGACGGCCAGGGCTATCCACACCTGCTGCTGGGGAGCCCAGTCGAGCGACACCGTGAAGCTTCCGCTACCGCCGGCCTCCAGTGCGCTGAGGTCGGCGGTCGTCAGTTGCCAGCCGTTCGCGAAGCCGTCCACCAGCTGTGGCGACCCGAGGTCGACGTTGCGAGCGACGGCGCCAGCGCGGCTGTGAGCGGCAGCGGCAGTGGAGGTACCGGTACGTCTCGGCGGCGAGGCGACAGCTTTCCAGCCGGAGCTGTTGCTCTGCCCGAGCACGAGCTCGAACGCTGCGGTGGCTCCTGTGACCTCGAGCTGCTCGCTCGTGGCGGTCTGTCGTGTGACGGTCACGGTGGGAGCAGCTCCGGGTTGCGTGGCGGGTAGCGAGTCGAACGGAGCGGCCGCTGCGGGGGCGCCTCCTGGGGCCGAGTCGAGCGTCAGCTGGTCGACGTTCCACCCCGTGGAAGGTGTGTGCCCGAGAGCGGTCTCGATGACGTGCTTGCCCGGACCGAGCGTGATCCCTGCTGCAGCCGAGCCGCACGGCACGATCGAGACCTCGCCGTCGTCGAGTGCCGTGCTGGTCGGTCCCACGACCCTGACGCTGACAGGGTTGCCGTCGATCGAGATGAGATTGGACTGGCAATTGCCGGGAAGGTTCGCCGGGACAGGCGCGGTTCTCACTCCCGGGATCCCGACCTCTGCTATTCCGAGGGGCAGCGCGATAGGTGTGGGGGAGTAGTAGTTGGTCGACTCCTCGAGCCGCACCCCTGTGATCGTCACGCGGATGTGGCTTCCCGATATGACCGGGAAGCTGACAGGCACCGAAACGGTCCCTCCAGGGGTGCTTCGGTCTGTGATCGACGGTAGATCCACCGACCGGGTGCCGTTCTCGGTGCTGATGGTGATCGAGGTCGGTACCGAGTGGCGATGATCGGCGACCACCTGCAGGTCGAGGTGGTCGAAGCTGACTGGCGCGGATAGGTCGTACTCGAGCCATTCCCCCTTCTGGTAGGCCTCCTCGAATCCTGGTTGCCACGCGGTGGAAAGGTCGCCGTCGGCCGCGGCCGACGCCCCGCTTCTCAGGTCGCCGGGCAGGCGTGCTTCGGAGTACGCATCCACTGTGCCTCTGTTGGATCCCGGGCGGCCCACCAGTCGGTCGATCTCGTCGTCGGGGATGAGAGCGGACATGCTGGCGCTTCCAGACAAGGTGAAGGTCCGTGCCGTCGGGAGCGTCAGCTCGCGTGAGATCGTCGTCTCCGGATCTGTGCGTGTCGGGTAGGGAGCCACCCGCTCGCGCGACATGGCGATCGTCAAGCGGTTGTGGATCGACGATGCTCCGGCGGCATCGAGCAGGTCACTGGGCATGTCGATGACCTCCAGGACCTTTTGGCCCGGGACCTCCACCTCGGCGAACCCGACCGCGCTGGCCGACGGGATCGGCATGTGGTTGTCGCTGGTGGCGTCGATGGTGATCCGCAGGGTGTGGAACGTGCGGGGCAGGAAGGAGACGACCTGGCCGCTCGGCGCCCGGGACGAGGCGCCCAAGTCGGCTGTGAACGGATGGGTGCCGTCGAAGGTCAGGGTGACGCGGGTGATCCACCGGCGTCTGTCACCGGTCTGGGGTTGCACGAGAGTGACGTGGTCCGTGGTGACCGCGTTCGAGAAGCGCGCCTGCCACCATTGCCCGGCCGGATCGGGCATGAAGGTGCCGGTGTTCCAGCTCGTGTCGAGATCGCCGTCGACCGCGTTGTAGGGGCGGTCTTCGGGCGTGTACGACACGGCGCTGCCGTAGGAGGACGCGGTGACGTCTATCGCGCCGACGTAGGAGGCGACGGTCTTGGAGTCAGCAGGAGCACCCGGGAAGAGGTCGATGGGACTGTCGCTCGGATCGGTCTTCGCAGGGTTCTGCGACGGGGTCTCGGTTTCGCCATAGTTGGCCGACAGCGTGTCCCAGCGAAATGCCTGCTTTCGGTTCGTGTCCGTGACGACCAGAGCCGCGCCGTCGGCCAGGAGCTGCTTCAGCTGCTTCGGCTTCGTGTCGAGGGTCCCCGAGTAGTAGATGGCGCTGTCGGTGTCGAACATGCCGAGGCCGGCCAGGTCCTCGAGCCCGGTTGCATCCCCTGCGACGACCAGCGCTCCAGCGTCGGACTCGGCACGGGTGATGGCGCGAGGATCCGTCACGGTGTAGTCGACCAATGGTGCTGGCCAAGGAATGGTTGTGAGGGTGGAGAGGTCCTGCTCGTCGAGGGTCGAGTAGCTCGAGACGTTCGGCCGTGGTGTTCCGAAGGCCACCGGGTTGGACAACCCCTTCGGCGTCTGCGTCAGCTGTTGGGCGAGCAGCTGAGGTTGGGGGACCCCGTAGTGCTCGTAGCGCTGGTCGTACTCGACGAGGACGTCGCCCGCGCTCAGCAGGCGCGCCATCTCGGCGAGCGAACCCCATTGCTCGGTACCGGATTGGATGGGGTCGTCCATCGCGAAGAGAGTGTCCGCGGTTGCGATAGAGCCCATCACCTGTTGCTCGCGGGTGACGAAGGGCCGGTCCAGGAACGCCGGCTGCGGAGTGTCGACGGTGTCGCCCCACCGGTAGGAGGCGAAGTCGTTCCCTGGTATCGCCAGCACGCGAGTTCCCCGGTGGGTCGCGTTCAGATGGGCGATAGCCGCGGTCTCGTAGGTGGGCAGCTTGGCGGGCTGAGTGAAGAAGGTCACGACCTCGGCGTCGCCGTTGAAGATCGCAGGGTTGCCGGCCACCACCACCGCGGCGGCCGCCACAGCTGTGATCAGTCCCGTGTTCGGGAAGCGAATGCGAACCGCCGATATCCCGGTACCGAGAAGCATTGCGAGGCCGAGGATCACGAGAGGAGTGGCCCGGTCGGTGGAGCGCAGCGCAAGACCCGCAGTGGTGTGCGACATGAACTGCTTCAATACGCTTCCCACCGGTGTGGGGCTCGTGTAGGGGTGCGTCCCGACAGACAGCACTAGTCCGACGACAACTAGGCCCACGAAGTAGGCGCGATAGCGCCATCGCACGACCACGGCTGACACGAACGAAAGGACCGGCACGAGGTAGGAGACGGCCAAGAGCCACAGCTGCTGGGTGTAGAGCACGGCAGACTGGGTCCACGGGCCGAGCCTGTCCCCCCCGTAGAAGTACCAGTACCCGAGGCCGCGGATGACTTCGGAAGCGCTGGAGGTCTCGCTGGTGGCGGGGAGCGTCTCGGTGTAGCGAAGGACGTCCACTCCGTACCCGGCTTCGACCACCAACCCCGCTATCCACCAGAGGCTGCACAGCAGGGTCAGCACCGCGATCTTCAGCGCCGCGGTCCCCGCCGCGCGCCAGGTGCTCTCGCGTTCCACCGCCACCGCGTAGACCAGCCAGAGCACCGGGGCCACACCGACGTAGATGATCGAGCTCGCGTTGATGCCGCTGGTGAGGGCGACTACGAGGGCGAAGAGCGCCGGGTACCTCCAACCGCCCCGGCGTAGTGCACGTGCGGCGAACGCCACCATGAACGGAAGACCTGCCCACGGCAGCAGGATGACCGATATGCGACCGGCGTACTGCAAGAAGTACGGCGACAGCATGAAGGCGAGAGCGGCGACGGTTCGCGCCGGGGCGCGCAAGCTCAAGGTTCGGCTGAGCAAGAGCACACCCGCTCCCGCCGCGAAGAGGATGGTCCCGAGCCATATGCGCTGGGCTACCCACACGGGCACACCTACGGCCGAGAAGAGCCAGTAGAAGGGTCCCATCGGCAAGAGATAGCCGATGTACTCGTGTGTGACGGTGCCGAGCGCCACCGAGGGGTCCCACATGGTGGCCACCTGGTGGAGGAAGCGGCCCGGGTCGAGGTACAGGTAGGTCTTGGTGTCGGATGTCTCCACGCCTCGCTTGACAACGAGGAGCGGGACGTAGGCGATGGCTGCCAAGAGCACGTGTTCGGCGACGCCGACGCTCACGACGCGTCCGCGGGTCAGCCTCGCGATCACGCGCTTGCACTGGGAGCCGTTCAGCGGATTGCTCGGGGGGCTGCTGGCCGGAGTCTCGACGGGTGTTTGGGCAGTTTCGGTCATCGTGCAGCACGTTCCGGCCGGCGCACCAAGTCCGCCGGCGGGGCGCCACGAGATTCGTGAACGCTGTTCGGCGAGCAGCTGAGCACCCCGCGCTGCCACGGTAGTGTAAAGGACCCCTCCCCTGGTGGCAGCAGGTGTCTGCCTGCGCGATCCTGAACGCGAGCGAGGAAGCGCCATGCAGACGATCTCTTCGAGTCCTTCGAGGTCTCCGAGCAAGCTGACCGGTGAGCGTCCACGGCAGGGCGTGACCCCGGACTCGTTGCTGGCTCTTCACGAGGCTGGCTACCGGGCCGTCCTGGAGCGACTCGGCCCAGGCACAGTCCTCGACGTTGGGTGTGGGGAAGGCTTCGAGTCGTCCAGGCTCATGGGCCAGGGCCGGCGGGTGGTCGGGATCGACTACAGCGAGGAGGCGTCACGGGCGGCCACCACGCGATTCGGCCTCGAGGGTTTGTTGGTCGCATGCATGGACGCCGTGACCCTCGGTATCGGCGACGGCACGTTCGACTGGGCGTGCTCGTCGCACGTCATAGAGCATTTCGTCGAGCCTGAGCTCCACGTGGCTGAGGTTGCCAGGGTGCTCAGCACGGATGGGACGGCGTTCTTCTTGACCCCGAACGAGCCCGCTGACTTCGAGAACCCGTTCCACGTGCACCTCTTCGGACGCGAGGAACTGTGCAACATCCTCGGGCAGCACTTCGAGGACGTGTGGGTCGGTGCGCTGGACGCGGTCGCGCGGGTGAAAGAGGATCTCGCCGCTCGCCGCGCCAAAGCAGCCAGGTTGCTCGCCCTGGACGTCTTCGACATCCGGCACAAGATCCCCCACCGTTGGTACGTGGCCGCGTACACACGGTTGTTGCCCATGGCCTACCGGCTGCTCGCTCGTAGGGACGCGGGAGGCACGACGGGGATCATGGCAGACGACTTCTTCGTCACCGACGTGATCGATGACACGACGCTCGTCCTGTTCGCAGTGGCCTGTCGGCCGCGTCGTGGAGCTGCGGCGGGGTCCCGCTAGTGGACGGCGCGAGCAGGCAACTGGACGGCGGCAGCAGGCAAGTGGACGGTGCCCCGCAGGTGGTGGACGGCGTCCCTCAGCTGGTGGGCCGCCGTCGCCCCGGAAGGTCCTGATCACATGCTCGCGGCGGCGTTGACGGGTGGGATCGGGTCGGGCAAGTCGACGGTTGCAGGCTTCATGGTCGAGCACGGTGCGCTTCTGATCGACGCCGACCTCATCGCGCGAGAAGTAGTCGAACCAGGCGGACCGGCCTATCAGCCGTTGGTCGACCGGTTCGGACGTCAGATCCTGTCGCCGGACGCAACGCTAGACCGCAAAGCTCTTGCAGCGTTGGTCTTCACGGATGCCGAGAAGGTCGCGGAGCTGAACGCGATCACTCATCCGGCCGTCGCCGCCGTGATGATCGAGCGATGCCGTGCGCAGCAGGGCACGGACCGCATAGTGCTGATCGACATCCCGCTGCTGCATCCCATGCACCGAGAGATCCTTTCTCTCGACGTGATCGTGGTGGTCGACTGTCCCGTGGAGCTGGCCGTCGAACGTCTCGTCGAGAAGCGGGGTTTCGACCGTGCCGATGCCGAAGCCCGTGTCTCGGTCCAGATGGGACGTGCCGAGCGAATTGCGACTGCCGACTTCGTGATCGACAACTCCGTGGACCGTGAAGCGCTGATGTCGCAGGTCGAGAAGGTGTGGACCGAGCTGGTGAACCTCGAGCGCGCCAAGAGCAAGAGGAAGAGCAAGAGCGAGAGCAACACGGAGGGCGAGGGCGAGGACGAGGGAAGCAGAGCAGAGTAAGTGCCCGCTGGGTGGAAGTGGCACGAGGCTGCCGCTTCTGGCGGTCTCGGTGGCGCGGCCTTGTCGTGCTCAGCGGCGCCGCGGTTGTCTCCATGCGGGAGCGCGGTGACGCCGGACGGCTCGCCTCCCGCGGGCGCGGTACTGGCTTCGCGCGTTCTCGAGCTCCTTCGCTTTGTGCCGGGCCCGGCGCTGGCTCAGGGCATCCGGTGCCCATTCCGGGACGAAGAAGGCTGCAGCGGCGACGAGGATCGCGACTACCCAGAAGACGACCGATGCGACGACCGGTGTCGGCGTGCGAACCATCGAGAAGCCCGGCTCGGCTCGCTGGAGGACCGCATGCTCTGCTGTTGTGACAGAGATGGCGTCCGACGTCGACCGCGTTCCGAGAGATCGCATGAGCTCGACTACGACAGCCCTGTCCATCCGGAACACCACGGCGTAGACGTAGCCGGCGGCTGCCTTGGTGGCTGAGGACGCCACCGCGTAAGACTCGGCGCGTGCTTGAGGCAGAGAGGGGATGGAGAAGGTTTCCCTCTCGGAGAGGGTCGACCCGGACACTTGGAGGTTGGTGACGTAGACTTTCACGTTGGTGCCAAAAGCTGTTCGCGCGTCTCTTGCGTCCGGGAGCAGCTCGAGGACCATCCCGAGTCCGGCATTGGGTTTCTTGGCGAGGCCCCACGCGAGTTCGTAGACCCCAGTGTGGTCAGGGTCGGTCTTCGCGGCCTGCCTGAGCACGGGGACGGAGATCGTGGAGGGGCTGGCCGAGCGTGCGATGCTAGGGGCCGCAGGCAGGCCGTGAACCGACAGGCGATGGACCATCAGGTTGCGGAGCAGCTGATGCTCGACGTGGGGGGTCCTGATGAAGAGCAGGTAGCCAGCCACGGCGAGGACCACCACGACCACCACCCGGGCCAGGCGCAACTCCCTCGTGTGCACCGAAGCACAGTAGCGGTGTGAGTGCAGCCGGGCACAATGGCGCGAGAGCCTCTGGGCGCTCGAAGCGTTCGCGGATCGCATGGTGGGCAGAGCACACCCCCCCGGTACGATCGACGTGTGCCCGACTTGCAGGTCGTCTCCCCGCTGCGTCCTGCGGGTGACCAGCCGCGTGCCATAGCCACCCTTGCCGAGGGAGTGGCCCGGGGCGACCGTTACCAGACCCTGTTGGGGGTCACAGGGAGCGGGAAGACCGCCACCGTGGCGTGGATGATCGAGGCCGCCCAGCGACCGACTCTCGTTATCGAGCCGAACAAGTCGCTCGCGGCACAGCTGGCCTCCGAGCTGCGCGAGCTGTTCCCGCTCAATCGCGTCGAGTTCTTCGTCTCCTACTACGACTACTACCAGCCCGAGGCGTACCTTCCGACGTCTGACACCTACATAGAGAAGGACTCATCGATCAACGACGAGATCGACCGGTTGCGTCACGCCACGACCTCGAGCCTGCTGCTGCGTAGGGACGTGATCGTGGTGGCCTCGGTCTCGTGCATCTACGGCTTGGGGTCGCCCGAGGAGTACTCGAGCCGCATTCTCGTGCTGCATCCCGGGGACACCGTGGAGCAACGAGGACTTCTGAGACGGTTGGTGGACCTCCATTATGAGCGGAACGACGCGGTCCTCTCGCGTGGCAAGTTCCGTGTCCGAGGCGACACCGTGGAGCTGCACCCCGCGTACGAGGAGATGGCCGTGCGTGTCGAGCTGTTCGGCGACGAAGTGGAGCGGATCCGTTGGTTCGACGCGCTGAGTGGAGACGTGGGAGAGGAGCTCGAGGAGCTGATCGTGTTCTCGGCCACTCACTACGTGGCCGGCGAGGACACGATGAGGCGGGCGATCGCGACGATCGAGGTGGAGCTGCGCGAGCGACTGGCGGAGCTGACCGGCGCCGACAAGCTGCTCGAGGCCCAGCGCCTTCGCATGCGCACCGAGCACGACCTGGAGATGTTGGCAGAGGTCGGTGTGGTGAACGGGATCGAGAACTACAGCCGCCACCTCGACGGGCGCGCTCCGGGCGAGCCCCCGCACACCCTGTTGGACTTCTTCCCGAGCGACTTCTTGACGGTGATCGACGAGAGCCACGTGACGGTCCCGCAGATCCACGGACAGTTCGAGGGTGACCGTTCCCGGAAGCTGACCTTGGTCGAGCACGGGTTCCGCCTCCCTTCCGCCTTGGACAACCGGCCGCTCACCTTCGAGGAGTTCACCGACCGGGTGGGCCAGGTCGTGTTCATGTCGGCTACGCCGAGCGCCTACGAGCTCGGCGTGTCGACCCAGGTGGCGGAGCAGGTCATCAGGCCCACCGGGCTCGTGGACCCGGAGGTGCTGCTCCGCCCCACCACCGGCCAGATCGACGACCTGCTCGAGCGGGTGCGCGAAACGGCCGAGCGGGGGGGCCGCGTGCTCGTCACCACGCTGACGAAGAAGATGGCGGAGGACCTGACGGACTACCTGTTGGAGCTGGGGGCGCGGGTGCGGTACCTGCACTCGGACATCGACACGATCACTCGAATCGAGTTGCTTCGCGACCTCCGGCTCGGCGAGTTCGATGTTCTGGTGGGGATCAACCTCCTTCGCGAGGGGCTCGACCTTCCCGAGGTGCAACTGGTCGCGATCCTCGACGCCGACAAGACGGGTTTCCTGCGCTCGGCCTCCGCCCTCATCCAGACGATGGGGCGTGCAGCGCGCAACGTGGACGGCCGGGTGGTGCTCTACGCAGACACGATCACCGACGCGATGCGAGAGGCGATATCCGAGACGCAGCGCCGCCGGGTGCTGCAACAGGCGTACAACGCGGAGCACGGGATCGACCCGACCACCATCCGCAAGGCCGTGACCGACATCCTCGAGCGCCTTCGTCCGGCCTCAGATCGCAGTGGCGCCTCTCGCGGGCACGGGCGTGACGGGCACGGGCGTGACGGGCGCGAAGGCCGCGATGGGCGTGGTCTTCGCCCGGACGGTAGGCCCGCGGGAACTACGAGCGGGCGGCGGGAACTCACGACAAGGGTGGGTCGAGCGAGGCGGCGCGGGTCGAGCGGGGCGGAGCATGGCATGGACACGGACGTGGTCGTCTCGGACCTGACGGGAGCTGCGCCCGGCGAGCTTGCCGGCCTGGTGCGTCGTCTGGAGTCCGAGATGCGAAAGGCAGCCGCGGAGCTGCGCTACGAGGAGGCTGCCCTGCTGCGCGACGAGATCGCGGAGCTGCGGCTCGCCCTGGTGGAGGATCCGGCGGGTTCCGCGCTCGAAACTCCGGCAGTTTGATCCCAGATGTCGGATCCCGGATGTCGCATCCCGGAGGTCGGATCCCGGATCGCAGAGCGCGGGGTCCCGAGCCCGGAGCCAGATCCCGGCGCGAAGAGCGCCACCGGTATCCTCGCCTTGGTGACTTCCTTGATTTCCTCGACGTTGGAGTCATCAGCCCCCTCGTCGCGTGTCGGTGGCCGGATGGGGGTGGACGGCCTCGACGGCGGTCGATGGCCGCTCTCGGGGGTTCGAGCCCGACAGCGCCCGGTCGGGCTGTAAGCGGGAGTCTTGATGGTTGACCGACTCGTGATCCGAGGAGCGCGCGAACACAACCTGCGCGATATCTCGCTGGAGCTTCCGCGCGACCGGCTGATCGTCTTCACCGGGCTGTCGGGGTCAGGGAAGTCCTCTCTCGCCTTCGACACGATCTACGCCGAGGGCCAGCGCCGCTACGTCGAGTCTCTGTCCTCCTACGCGCGCCAGTTCCTTGGCCAGATGGACAAACCGGACGTCGACTTCATAGAGGGCCTCTCGCCTGCGATCTCCATCGACCAGAAATCGGCCGGGCACAACCCGCGATCGACGGTGGGCACGGTGACCGAGATCTACGACTACCTGCGGCTGCTGTACGCCCGGATCGGACTTGCGCACTGCCCGGCCTGTGGTCGCGCTCTCGTGCGCCAGACTCCCCAACAGATCGTGGACCGGGTTCTCGACCTCGAAGACGGGACGCGCTTCAGCGTCCTGGCTCCCTTGGTGCGCGGGCGCAAGGGAGAGTACGAGGCCCTCCTCGAGGACCTGGCGAAGCAGGGCTTCGCCCGCGCCCGGGTGGACGGGAAGCCGGTCGAGCTCTCTGAGCGAGGAGCGCTCAACCTGGCGCGCTACGAGCAGCACACGATCGAGGTCGTGGTGGACCGCCTGGTGCGCAGCGGCACGATCCGCCAGCGTCTGACCGAGTCGATGGAGACGGCCCTGCGGCTCGCCGGCGGGATCGCCGAGGTGGCGGTGTCCCAGCCCGACGGGACGGAGGAGCTCATCACCTTCTCCGAGCACCTGGCGTGCACGTTCGACAATCTCTCCTTCGAGGAGCCCGAGCCGCGCAACTTCTCGTTCAACTCGCCATACGGCGCGTGCGAGGACTGCGACGGTCTCGGCACTCGTTTCGAGGTCGACCCCGAGCTCGTCGTGCCCGACACCTCGAAGAGCATCTCCGAGGGGGCGTTGGCACCCTGGGCGAGCGGGCGGAGCCGCTGGTTCGACCGCATGCTCGAGTCGTTGGCAGAGGCCCAGGGGTTCTCGGTCGAGGTGCCGTGGGCGAAGCTGCGCAAGGCCGACAAGAAGGTCGTGCTCTACGGCGCGGGCGAGCGCCAGGTGCACTTGCGCTACCGCAACCGCTACGGGCGACAGCGTTCGTTCAACGCTCACTACGAGGGCATCGTGCCCTGGTTGCAGCGCCGGCACCGAGAGAGCGACACCGACCCGATGCGCGAGTGGACCGAGGCGTTCATGCGCGAGGTGCCCTGCCCGGCCTGCGGGGGGGCGCGCCTCAAGCCCGAGTCGTTAGCTGTGACCGTGGGCGAGCGGAGCATCCACGAGCTGTGCAGCCTGTCGATCACCCGCGCCGCGCAGGTTGTCGGAGCGCTCGAGCTCTCCGAGCGCGAGCACCTCATCGCCGACAGGGTGCTTCGCGAGGTTCAAGCACGGTTGCGCTTCCTGCTCGACGTCGGCCTCGACTACCTGTCGCTCGCGCGTCCCACCGGCACGCTCTCGGGAGGGGAGGCTCAGCGCATCCGCCTGGCCAGCCAGATCGGCTCGGGGCTGGTCGGGGTCCTGTACGTGCTGGACGAGCCCTCGATCGGCTTGCACCAGCGCGACAACCGGCGGCTTCTGGACACGCTCATGCGCCTGCGCGACCTCGGCAACACGGTGATCGTCGTCGAGCACGACGAGGAGACGATCCGAAGTGCCGACCACGTGGTGGACATCGGGCCGGGGGCGGGGGAGCACGGGGGGGAGATCGTCTACAGCGGTGATGTCGCGGGGCTCGTGTCCTCGGTGAAGTCGGTCACCGGGCGCTACCTCACCGGAGAGCTGTCGGTCGCGGTGCCACAGACACGCAGGAGGGGCTCCGGGGAGCGCCTCGTGGTACGTGGCGCGCGCGAGCACAACCTCTGCGACATCGACGTCGCGTTCCCCTTGGGATGCCTGATATCGGTGACCGGGGTGTCGGGCTCGGGCAAGTCGACGCTGGTGAACGACATCCTCCTCCAGTCGATGCAAGCTCAGGTGCACCGGGCACGGACGACCCCCGGCGCGCACCGTGCCATCGACGGGGTGAAGCTCATAGACAAGGTCGTCGCGATCGACCAGTCACCGATCGGGCGCACCCCCCGGTCGAACCCTGCCACGTACACGGGCCTGTTCAGCTACGTCCGCAAGCTGTTCAGCCAGACGCCCGAGGCGAAGGTGCGTGGATACATGCCGGGTCGGTTCTCCTTCAACGTGCGCGGTGGGCGCTGCGAGGGCTGCGCGGGCGACGGCACCATCAAGATCGAGATGCACTTCCTGCCCGACGTCTACGTGCCGTGCGAGGTGTGCGCCGCCGCGCGGTACAACCGAGAGACGCTCGAGGTCACCTTCAAGGGCCGCAGCATCGCCGACGTGTTGAACATGTCGTGCGAGGAAGCGCTCGCGTTCTTCGCGAACCAGCCGACGATCGCGCGCCACCTCCAGACGCTGGTGGACGTGGGGCTGGGCTACATCCGCCTGGGTCAGCCCGCGCCCACGCTCTCGGGTGGCGAGGCCCAGCGCGTGAAACTCTCCTCGGAGCTCTCCAGGCGCTCGACAGGCCACACGCTCTACGTGCTCGACGAGCCCACTACGGGTCTGCACTTCGACGACGTGCGAAAGCTGCTCGACGTGCTGGCGCGTCTGGTCGAACAGGGCAACACGGTGATCGTGATCGAGCACAACCTCGACGTCGTGAAGACCGCCGACTGGATCGTCGACCTCGGTCCCGAGGGCGGCGAGAACGGTGGAAGGGTCGTGGCCGAGGGAACGCCCGAGGAGGTCGCGGCCACGCCTTCGAGCTACACGGGCCAAGTGCTCGCACCCGTGCTGGAGACGTCGGGCGGAAACGGAGCACGGCGGAGCGCTCTGATGCTCGACCGCCGCTCTGTGCGAAGCACTTCGGGTTCCCAGCGCCGCTCTGTGCTGAGCGCTTCGGAGCCGAGCGCGGCCGGTGAATGCCGGAGGGCGCGGACGACGAAGACGAACGGGCGGGGGCGAGCACGCGCGGCGGGGAGCGCGGACAAGGGGCGCGTTGTGCCACGGGGCCAGGCGCGCAAGAGCTACAAGTGAGCTCGTAGGAGCCAAGCAGCTGTCGGCCGTACGTCAGCACCGCCGAAAGCTGCGTCGATCAATTGGCCCGCACGGCCTTTGCCTGGAGGCCGAGGTCGATAATCCGTGGAAGGATCTTCGGCTGCAGGAAGACTCCGCCTGCATACGACACGTGGACACCGTCGGACCATCTGACGACCGTCCCGTCGATCGTCTGCGTGTAGTGCCCGTGTGGGTCGAGCATGCGGTTGAGGTCGACCAGCTCGACCGTTTTTGGATATTGGGCTGCGACGCGGTGCAAGAGGTGGTTGAAGATGTCGACGCGCGCCGGATCGTCGTCCGGCCACGGCGCGCCGTTCGGCTGTACCTCGGGCGGGTCGAGGTACGGGAGCGTGAACAGCGCAACGCGTGTCCCGTGCCGCGAGACGAGGTCGACGAGGTCGTCGAGGTCGCTCACGAGGTGGTTGTCCCACACGGGTTCTCCGACATGCACCCACTGGCCGTCGTACAGGTGGTCCGCCACCTCGAAGGAGCCGATCAGGATCCCGGCCACCTGGGGGCGGTCCTGCTCCACGCGGAGGGCGAAGAGCTCCCTCCACGAGCCGCAGCTCACGCCGGGCTTTCCCTGCCACACGACGCCCCAGAGGCGGACGGGTATCGGGTCGAGGTCGCACCCGAGGATGCCGGCGTCGTAGACCTTGACGCCGAACAAGCTCACGGAGTGGTCCGAAAGGCCTCTGCTCGTCGTCATGGCCAACGAGTCACCGATGAGGAGGAAACGGATCGGTCTCGAGGTGAAAGCCTTCGCGCTCCTGAGTTGTTGCAGTTCGCCTCGGGGGATGCTCTTCGACGGTAGGGAATGTCGTGTCGAGGTCAACGCCCTGGCGGATGCGCTCGTGGCGGCGGTCGCAGGTGTGATGGTCGCGATGAATACGACAACTGCGGTGAGGGTCGCGCCGCTTACAGCGATGGCGAGACCTCTGAGACGACGAGCGAGAGTTCCTCTGCGGATCGGCTGTTCGACGAAATGGAACGAGGCGGCGGCAACGGCCAGCGTCGCCCCCAGGCGCGCCGAGAGCAGGGCGACTCCGCTCAGGCCCGTGCGAGCTTGGTCCATGGTCAGAAAGAGCGGCCAGTGGTACAGGTAGAGGCCGTACGAAATTCTGCCTATGTAGGTGAGTGGGCGCAGCGAGCACACCTTGGCCAGGACCGAGCCGCGCCCCGTGGTGGCCAAGCCGACGAGAGCACCGGCCCCGAGGGCTACGAGCAGAAAGCCACCGCAGTAAAGAAAGGCGCCTTCGCCGTCGAAGGCGTGGCACGCCCAAAGGAGCCAGGCGCTCGCACCTGCACCGAGCATTGCGGCGACGACGCGATGGCGCGGTGTGCGCGTTGTCGGCGCGACCACGGCGTTCCAACGCCTGGCTGTCAGCACAGCCGCGAGCGTCGATCCAACGAGCAGTGCCTGGGCCCTGGTGTCGGACCCGTAGTAGAGGCGGTCGCTCGAGAAGCCGGTCAGGTACAAGCTGGCCATGAGCAGGGCCGAAAGCAGGGCGCCGATCGCGGCAACCCAGGAGAGGGCTCGAAGCCCGCCGCGGCGCAAGACGAAGAGGGCGACGAAGGGCCAGACGAGGTAGTACTGCTCCTCCACGCTCAACGACCACATGTGCAACAGGGGCGAGGGAGCAAGTGACCGACTGAAGTAGCTCTGCCCGGAGAGCACGAAATGCCAGTTGGCCACGTAGAGCAAGGTCGATAGGGCATCGCCTCGGATGCTCGACAGATTGAGGCTGGACCGAAACGCATACGCGTAGGCGGCAACGCCCAGGAGGAGGATGAACAGTGCCGGGAGTAGCCGACGCGCGCGCCCGCCCCAGAAGAACCTCAGTCCGATGGTTTTCGTAGCGAGGTACTCCCTGCAGAGCAAGCTGGTGATCAAGAACCCCGACAGCACGAAGAACACGTCGACGCCCAGCAGGCCTCCGCCGACTCCCGAGACGCCGGCGTGGAACAGCAGCACGGCGAGGACAGCGAAGGCTCGGATGCCGTCGAGCGGAGCCAGGCGGCGCTCGCTCTTCTGGGCGTGGGTGGCAGAATGCTGCCACTGACTCCCACGACGAGCGCCCTGGTTGCGACCGGCGCGCCTCGCGACGGTGAAGGACACCATGTGCCTGCTCCCCGCAACGGCGAAGGATCGCCAACAACTGCTGAAGCGCCAACTCTAGGTCATGCGGCTGTGGGCGCTCCTGTCGTGGGCGTCAGGTGATGGCGAGCATCTGCTCCAGCGCGACGCGAGCGGATGCGGCGGTGTCCGGGTCGACCGTGATGCGGTTCACCACCACGCCGTCGGCGAGCGACTCGAGCACCCAGCACAGGTGCCGGGCGTCGATGCGGAACATCGTCGAGCACGGGCATACGAGCGGATCGAGAGACACGATGGTCTTGTCAGGGTGTTCGTCGGCGAGGCGCTTCACGAGATGGATCTCGGTCCCTACTGCGATCTGCGCGCCGCAAGGAGCTTGCTCTACGTAGCTGATGATGAAGTCTGTCGAGCCCGTGGCGTCGGCGAGCTCGACCACCTCGTGAGTGCATTCGGGGTGCACGACGACCGTGCCTTGGGGGTGCTGGGCTCGGAAGGCCGCGAGATGCTCGGGGCGAAAGCGCTGATGTACCGAGCAGTGGCCCCGCCACAACAGGAAGGTGGCCTCCTTCACGTCGAGCTCGCAGAGCCCTCCGAGCTCGAGGCGGGGGTCCCACACCCTCATGTCCTGCTCGGTCCACCCGAGCTGGTAGCCGGTGTTGCGCCCCAGGTGCTGGTCGGGGAAGAACAGGACCTTGTCCCCGAGCGGCTGACCCACCTCTGGTTGAAGAGCCCACCTGAGCACGGCCCGGGCGTTCGAGGAGGTGCACACCGAACCGCGGTGGCGACCGACGAAGGCTTTCAGGTCCGCCGAGGAGTTCATGTAGGTGACTGGGACTAGGCGATGGGTGTCTATGACGCGCGCGAGGGATTCCCATGCCTCTTCCACCGAGTCGAGATCGGCCATGTCCGCCATCGAGCACCCGGCGTTCAGGTCGGGAAGGACCACCTGCTGGTGGTCGGCGGTGAGGATGTCTGCGGCCTCGGCCATGAAGTGGACCCCGCAGAACACGATGTACTCGGCGTCGCGGTTCTCTGCGGCGATGCGCGACAGACCGAAGGAATCGCCTCGGGCGTCGGCCCAGCGCATCACCTCGTCACGCTGGTAGTGGTGTCCGAGCACGAGGGCTCGCGGCCCGAGGGCGGCCTTTGCCGCGCCGATGCGCCGGTGGAGCTCCTCGGGCGTCGCGATGGTGTAGCGCTCGGGGAGCGCACGCTGTAAGCGGAGCATCAATACCCCCTTCGGGGAGCACTCCTACATACGGCCGGCGGGGACAGCCTGGTCGCCCATCCGCGGGGTTGTCGGCCTCGGAGCAGTTATGTACGCCGGGGTACCAGGCCGGCGCTAGCTCCGAGACTAGTCGCTGGAGGATCTCCATGAGCCTTCTGGCGCTTGGTGAAGGCACCTTCACCGACTCTCGCGACGATGGCGAGGGACGACCTCATGTGGACCTCGCAAGGGTGGTGCACGAGGAGGTGCCGGCTTGCGGCACAGTGGGAGTCGTGCGTGAACGACCCCAGCCGAGCGAGATCCCCGACTCCCCGGGCTCCTACCAGTTCCTGGACGCCGAGGGCAGGGTCCTCTACGTAGGCAAGGCGAAGTCGCTGCGGAGCCGCCTGTCGAGCTACTTCGCCGACCCCGGCACCCTCCCTGCGCGCACCGCCCAGCTCGTCGCGGCCGCAGAGCGCGTCGAGTGGATGCAGGTGGCCAACGAGGTGGACGCCATCCTCCTCGAGTACGCGCTGATAAAGCGTCACCGGCCGCGCTTCAACATCCGGCTCGTGGACGACAAGAGCTACCCCTACTTGGCGGTGACGCTCGCAGACGAGTGGCCTCGCGCGGCGGTAGTGCGTGGCCGCCGGCATCGGGGAATTCGCTACTTCGGCCCCTACCCGCACGTGGGGGCTCTTCGCGACACGCTGGACCTGCTGCTTCGGACCTTCGGGGTCCGTTCGTGCTCGGACCGGAAACTCGAGCGCCACCGCAAGCTCGAGAAGCCGTGTCTGCTCTACCACATAGATCGCTGTTCGGGGCCTTGTATCGGAGCGGTGGATCACGAGGCCTACGAGCGGCTGACGCAGGACCTCATGTCTTTCTTCGCGGGCGCGACCGACAACGTGCAGAGGAGACTGCGATCGGAGATGGAAGAGGCAGCCGGCGCTCTCGACTTCGAGCGCGCCGCGCGCCGGCGCGACCAACTCGCGACGTTGCACGTGGCGCTCGAGCGCCAGCAGGTGGTGACCGAAGGCCCGGAAGACCTCGACGCCGTAGGGGTGGAGGACGACCCTCTCGAGGCCGCCGTGTGCGTGTTCCACGTGCGGCGTGGCCGCATAGTGGGTCACAGGGCCTTCGTGGTGGACAAGGTTGAGGAGCTGAGCCGCGCGCAGCTTCTCGGGCGTGTCCTCGAGCAGCTGTACGCGGACGCAGAGCCCGGGCGAGCCGAGCGACCCGCGCACTCCGAGCGACCCGCGCACTCCGAGCGACCCGCGCACTCCGAGCACAGCAAGCGCGCGAAGCGTGGCGCCGACACGGAGGGATGGACTTCGGGGGCTGGAGATCCTGCCACGTGGGGTGCGGAGAACCTCGCGGTAAGCGGGGTACCGCGCCTCGTGCTCGTCCCGGAGCTGCCGGAGGACGCGGACGCCTATGAGACCTTGCTCTCGGCACGTCGGGGCGGGCCGGTCGTGTTGCGCGTGCCCTTGCGAGGCGCGAAGCGCGCCCTCATGGAGACCGTGGCCGCCAACGCCTCGCATGATCTCGCCCGGCACCGCCTGCGCCGGGCGTCGGACTACGACAGCAGGGCTCGGGCGATCGAGTCGCTCCGCGTGGCGCTCGGGATGGCTGAGGCGCCGCTGCGGATCGAGTGCTACGACATGAGCCACCTCCAAGGGACCGCCTACGTCGGGTCGATGGTGGTGTTCGAGGACGGGCTCGCACGAAAGAGCGAGTACCGCCACTTCCGGGTCCGGGACGTGCCCGGCAACGACGACTACGCGGCGATGGAGGAGGTGCTCACGCGAAGGTTGGGGGCCCTCCTCGAGGAGCGCACGAATCCGTCCGCAGGGACCGCCAAGCGCTTCGCGTACGCGCCTCAGCTGTTGCTCCTCGATGGAGGAAAGGGCCAGTTGTCGGTGGGTGTACGGGTCCTCGAACGGCTGGGCCTGGAGGGCCAGATCGCCGTGGCAGCGCTGGCCAAGCAGTTCGAGGAGGTCTTCGTCCCCGGTCGTGGCGAGGCCGTCGAGATCCCGAGAGGGTCCGAGGCGCTCTTCCTCTTGCAGCGCGTGCGCGACGAGGCCCACCGATTCGCCATCTCCTACCACCGGCGTCTGCGGGCCAAGCGCATGAGCGCCACCACTCTCGAGAACGTGGCGGGCCTCGGCCCGGCGCGCAGGGCGAGGCTTCTTCGGGAGATGGGAAGCCTCCGCGCCCTGCGCCAGGCGTCGTACGAGGACCTGGAATCTCTCGGTTGGCTGCCCGGAGCCGTGGCGGCAGCCGTCTACGAGCATCTGCACCGTGTTCCCGCCCGGCGATCCTTGGCGCAGAGTTCTGCACCGAGGGCGAAGCCCGTCGTCGGGGAGCCGCCGAAGACGTCGCTGCACACACAGCAGACAGATCAGACGTCGCAGACAGAGCGCACAGAGCGGACAGAGCAGGCATCGCGGCGGACATCGCAGACAGCACGAGCCCCGGCGCGAGAGGATGGGTCCGATGGTTGAGTACTTGCTCGTCACCGGCATGTCGGGAGCCGGCCGTTCCACCGTCGCCGCTGCCTTGGAAGACGCAGGCTGGTACGTGATCGACAACATGCCGGCCTCGCTTCTGTCGGAGGTGGCAGACGTCGTGGGCCGCCCGGGGTCGGGGATCGAGCGGGTGGCACTGGTGACGGGGCGGGGGGGTGGCGCCCGGATCGACGAGGCGCTGCCTGCCATCGATGCGCTCTCGGCCGAGGGCCAGGGCGTCTCGGTGGTGTTCCTCGACGCGCCCGACTACGTGCTCGTCAAGCGGTTCGAGGGAACGCGCCGGCGCCATCCGATCGCCGGCGCCAACGTGGAGGAGGCCATCGCGAACGAGCGCCGCCAGCTCCGGGCCATCCGCAACAGGGCCGACGTGGTGCTGGACACGGGCCAGCTGAACGTGAACCAGCTGCGACGGCGCGTCTTCGACCTCTTCGGGGACACCTCGCAGAGCTCCATGCGGACCTCGGTGGTCTCCTTCGGCTACAAGCACGGCGTGCCCCCTGACTCCGACCTGGTCTTCGACAGCCGGTTCCTTCCGAACCCGAACTGGGTCGAGGAGCTCCGGGGCAGGACCGGCCTCGACGGGGAAGTCCGCCAGTTCGTGCTGGGACAGCAGGTCACCGGAGAGTTCTTGGATCGTGTCGACGACCTACTCGTGATGTTGTTGCCCGCGTACATGGCGGAGGGCAAGTCCTACCTGACCATCGCAGTCGGGTGCACCGGGGGTCGCCACCGCTCGGTCGTGCTGGCCGAGGAGGTTGCCCGCCGGCTCAAAGAGCGCGGCTACAGCGCCTCGGTCCTTCACAGGGACATCGACCTGTGAAGCCACCGGCCGGCGATCATTCCGATGCCCCGGTGGGCGAGCTCGACGACCGTGCGGCGAGCGCTCCGAGGCGGCGACCGGTAGGCGAGCGCGGCCCGGCGGAGGCAGCGACCCGCCCGAGAGTGGTGGCCGTCGGAGGAGGCCACGGCCTCGCGGCCACACTGCGAGCTGCACGCCAATACGCCCGAGACATCACGGCGGTGGTCTCGGTGGCCGACGACGGCGGGTCTTCGGGGCGGCTCCGCCGGCTGTTCGGGATCGCGCCCCCCGGGGACCTGCGCAAGTGCCTCGTGGCCCTGGCCGAGGATCACAGCGCCCTCGCCGAGGCCTTCGAGCAGCGCTTCGATTCCGAGTCCGCCGAGCTGACCGGGCACGCGCTCGGCAACCTGGTCCTGGCGGGCCTGGTGGCCACTACGGGTGACCTCCAGCAGGCTCTGGACGAGGCGGGACGGCTCCTGGGGGCGGTGGGCCGGGTGGTCCCGGCAGCAGCTGAGCCGGTGGTGTTGAAAGCGATCTCGTTGACGGGCGAGGTCGAGGGCCAGACGGCGGTGGCCGGGACCGGAGAGATCGAGCGGGTCTTGCTCGTGCCGCCGGATCCCCCTGCGCCTCGGGGCGCGCTGGAGGCGCTCGCCGCGGCCGACCAGGTGGTCGTCGGGCCGGGATCGCTGTTCACGAGCGTCCTCGCTGCCGTGGCGGTCCCACAGATATCCAGCGCCATCTGCGAGAGCCGGGCATGCAAGGTGTACGTGGCGAACCTGAGGGCTCAGCCGGCCGAGACGGAGGGATTCGACGTGGCCGCCCACGTGGCCGCGCTCGAGGCGCACGGGGTCTTCGTCGACGTGGTGGTGGCCGACACGGCCGCCATCGCCCTCGGGCACCTCTCGGTTCCGGTGGTGCAGGCCCGGCTCGCCAAGCCCAACGGCCTGGCGCACGACCCGGCCAGACTGGCGGCCGCTCTCGCCGATCTGGTCGGATAGGGCGATGACTGTTCGAGTGGGGATCAACGGGTTCGGGCGGATAGGGCGGAATTTCCTCCGCTGTGCGCGGGCGCGAGGTGATGCGCTCGAGGTGGTGGCCGTGAACGACCTCGGCGACGCCGAGACGAACGCGCACCTGCTGCGCTACGACACCACCTACGGTCGCTTCGACGCCGAGGTCAGCGTCGAGGACAACTGCATCGTCGTCGCCGGTGAGCGCATAGCGGTTCTGGCCGAGCGCGAGCCGAAGGCGCTGCCGTGGGGCGAGCTCGGGGTCGACGTGGTCCTCGAGTCCACCGGGCGCTTTCGCACTCGCGACGCGGCCGCGGCGCATCTCGCGAGCGGCGCCAAGCGCGTGATCATCTCCGCTCCCGGTACGGGCGTCGATGCCACCTTCGTGATCGGCGTGAACGACCAGACCTTCGATCCGAACCGTCAGTTCGTCGTGTCGAACGCGTCGTGCACCACGAACTGCTTCGTTCCGATGGTCCAGGTGCTCGACGAGGCCTTCGGCGTGACCAGTGGGCTCATGACGACCGTGCACGCGTACACGAACGACCAGAACTTGCTGGATCTCATGCACAAGGATCTGCGCCGTGCTCGTGCCGCTGCGCAGAACATCGTTCCGGCCTCGAGCGGCGCCGCCCGCGCGACGGGACTGGTGTTGGAGGCCATGCAGGGCCGGCTCGACGGGGCGGCGCTGCGCGTCCCGGTCGCGGACGGTTCGATCACCGACTTCACCGCCGTGGTGGGGCGCACGGTGAGCGTCGAGGAGGTGAACGGGGCGTTTCGCGAGGCCGCGCGAAGCGGCCCGCTTTCGAAGGTGCTCGTCTACACCGAGGACCCCATCGTGTCGTCCGACGTCGTGGGCAGCCCCGCCTCGTGCACGTTCGACTCGGGGCTCACGATGGTGATGCGGATCGACGACGACTCGACGTTGGTCAAGGTCCACGGGTGGTACGACAACGAGTGGGGTTACACCAGCCGGCTCGTCGACCTCGCATTGCTCATCGGCGCCTCCGGTTCGTCGCGCTCCTGACCGTTCGCGAGTGCAGACGCCCGTGAGCGCTCGGCCGGTGCGGAGGCCCCTCGAGGGGCTTCCTTTGCTCGAGGACCTTCCCAGCGTCGAGGGGCGTCGGGTGCTCGTGCGAGTGGACTTCAACGTGCCGCTCGTGCGCTCCGAGGGCGACGGCACTCAGGCCGAGGTGGGAAACGACTTTCGCCTCCGCGCAGCGCTCCCAACGCTCGAGTGGCTGGGCGAGCGCGGTGCCTCGGTCACGGCGTGCACCCATCTGGGGCGGCCGAAGGGCAAGGCCGACCCGCGCTTCGACGTGGCCCCGGTCAGGTCGCGCTTGGCAGAGCTGGCGCCGGGAGTGGAGCTGCTCGAAAACCTTCGCTTCGACCCCGGGGAAGAAGCCGACGACCCGCTCTTCGTGGAGAAGCTCACGGAAGGCTTCGACGCCTACGTGAACGACGCGTTCGGAGCTTCGCACAGGGCCCATGCCTCGATCGTCGGTCCGCCCGCGCGGCTGCCGTCTGCTGCGGGGCGGCTACTGGCCCGAGAGGTCGAGGTGCTCGGCTCGCTGCTGAGCGGCCCCGCGCGGCCGTTCGTGGCTGTCGTGGGCGGTGCCAAGGTCGCCGAGAAGCTCGGTGTCCTGCGGTCGCTGTTGGAGAGAGTCGACCGGTTGGTCGTGGGCGGCGGAATGGCGTACACGTTCCTCGTCGCCCAGGGACACTTCGTCGGCGCTTCGCTGCTCGATCCGGACAGCGTCGAAGACTGCAGGGCGCTCATCGCCGAGTCCGCCGGCCGCCTGGTTCTGCCTACCGACCTCGTCGTGCTGAGCCCGGACGCGAGCACCGGGCAGGGTGGACAGGGCACGGGGGAGACCTCGGTCGTGGGTGTGGACGTCCCCGACGGCTGGAAGGGCGTCGACATCGGTCCGCAGAGTGCGCGCGCGTTCGCAGAGGCGCTCGCGGACGCGAAGACCGCGTTCTGGAACGGGCCGGTTGGTGTGTTCGAGGACGACCGCTTTAGCGCCGGGACCAAGGCCGTCGCCGAAGCGCTGACGCGCTCGGGCGTGTTCAGCGTCGTGGGCGGCGGTGAGACCGTCGCCGCTGTGGACAAGTTCGAGCTTGGCGACCGGATGGGGTTCGTATCGACCGGAGGAGGCGCGTCGCTCGAGCTGCTCGAGCACGGAGACCTACCGGGTCTGGCTGCTTTGCGCAGAGCGTCGAACGCGCCGCGCGCGCGGCTCTCGCCTCGCGCCACCGGACCGGAGGAGGCTTGAAGTGCCGGGTTCTTCGTCAGCCAGGCGCCGGCGGCTGCTCGTAAGCGGCAACTGGAAGATGCACCACGACCACTTGCGGGCGATCCGCACCGTCGAGGATCTCGGGCTGCGGCTCACGCCCGCGGAGCTGGACCGGGTGGACGTCTCGGTGCACCCGCCGTTCGTCGACGTGCGCTCGGTGCAGACCGTGCTCGAGGACCGCCAGATTCGTGTGTCGCTTGGCGCCCAGCATTGTCACAGCGAGGACTCGGGCGCGTTCACGGGCGAGGTCTCCGCGCCGATGCTCGCTCGACTCGGCGTCAGCTATGTCATCGTGGGTCACTCCGAGCGGCGTCAGCTCTTCGGGCAGAGCGACGAGCAGGTGGCGGGCACGCTGCGAGCCGTGCTGCGCAGCGCGATGACGCCGATCGTTTGCGTCGGCGAGACCGAGGAAGAGCGCGAGGAAGGCGTGACGCAGCAGCGTCTGGGCGTGCAGGCCACGGCGGCGCTCGGTGGACTGCCGGCGGAGGTGGTCGCCGGCCTGGTCATCGCCTACGAGCCGATCTGGGCGATAGGGACCGGTCTCACCGCGACGGCCGAAGACGCCGAAGAGGCCTGTTCGCACATCCGTCGGGTGGTGGCAGACCTTGCCGGAGCGCAGGCCGCTGCGAGCGTGCGGATCCAGTACGGGGGCTCGGTACGGCCCGACAACGCGGCGGAGCTGGTGACGCAGCCCGATGTCGACGGGCTCCTGGTGGGAGGGGCCAGCCTGGAGGCGGCCTCGTTCGCGGCGATCGTGCAGAACACGGCGGCGACTGTGGACGCTCCCGGGTGAGGGCTGCGGCTTGATAGCTTTTCAGGGGCCCCGAAGATCCAGGAGGAGCACGTAGGTGCTGACGATCGCAATCCTTGTCATCCATATCGCCGTGTCGGGGGGGCTCGTCTTCCTCATCCTGCTGCATTCGGGAAAAGGTGGCGGCCTCTCGGACATGTTCGGGGGCTCGGTCGGGCAGGCGGCCGCCGGATCGACGGTGGTCGAGAGGAACCTGGACCGCATCACGATCACCGTGGCGGTGATCTTCGCCTTCACCACGCTGACCCTGGCAATGCGCGTTCGGTGAGCCGCGCCCGCGTCGGCGCCGTGTTGGCCGCCGCGGTAATCCTTGCAGCGTGCGGATCTGCCAAGTCCCCGGGCGGCTCCAGCGGCTCCGGCGGGGAACGCCCCAGCCGGTCGGGCCCGCCGCTCGAGGGGATAACCGGTGGCACCGTCACCGTGGCCCTCGACCAGGTTCCCACGACGCTGAACGACCACACGGTCCTGGGGGATTCGGCCAGCACGCGAATGGTAGCGAGCGCGATATGGCCCCAGGTCTTCCAGGTCGGACCGGGCCAGACACCGGTGCTCGACACCGCCGTGGTGAACAGCGCCGAGCTCGTGAGTGTCAACCCGCAGACAGTCGTTTACCAAATCGATCCCCGGGCCGTCTGGTCGGACGGGGTGCCGATAAGCGTCGACGATTTCGCCTACGCGTGGCAGGCGCAGCGCGGAGGGGCGTTGGACGTAGACGGCACTGCGGACTCGGTGGCATCGACACTCGGCTACCGGGACATCACCTCGGTCACCGGGAGCAACGGCGGGCGGACCGTGACTGTGGTGTTCCGCACGCCCTTCGGTGACTGGGCGTCGTTGTTCGACGACCTACTCCCGGCCCACATAGCCGAACGAGTCGGGTGGAACAGCGGCTTCGACAGCTTCGATCCGAGCGTGCTCGTGTCAGGTGGGCCGTGGCGAGTCGCGTCGTGGCAGCCAGGCGTCCAGATCGTGCTCGAGCGGAACGATCATTGGTGGGGAAGCGCGCCTCACCTCGAGCAGATCGTCTTCGATGCGGTGCCGGGCCAACAAGCGCTGGTGAACGCTCTCCGAAGCGGCTCGGCGGACGTCGGCTACCCGTCGGTCTTCGACAGCGCGTTGCTCGCCGAGCTGTCGTCGTCGCCCGGTCTCGAGACACAGGAGTCCTTGGGCACGACGACGCTCCAGCTCGTCTTCAACGTTCGTCATGCACCACTCGATGACAGCACCGTGCGCCAAGGGATAGCGCACGCGATCGACCGGACAGGGATAGTCACCACGGTGGCACAGCCGTTGGATCGTTTGGTGTGGGAGGACGACAACCATCTCTTTGCCAATACGCAACCGCAGTACGTCGACGACGGCTCCGGTTACACCACGGCGGATATTGCGACGGCTGATCGGCTGTTGAAGCAAGGCGGGCTCGTGCCTGACGCCAACGGGACGTGGACCCGCCACGGCGCTCCTGTCACCTTGGAGCTGGTCTGGGCAGAGGACGACCCGTGGTCAGCGGCGACGGAGCCTGTCGTGGCCGCTCAGCTCGTGGGCGCAGGCTTCGACGTGACGGCCGTGCCCGTCACGAGTGCGCAGCTCACCGGCTCGGTGCTGCCCGCTGGTGCTTTCGACTTGGCCATAGCACCCATCGAAGCCAGCGCGTACCCGACAGCGTCTGCCGGGCACTTCACGTCCGCGGTGAGCGTTACGGGCCCTGAAGCGAATGTGGACTGGTCCGGGTTCTCCGACGTCCGGATCGACGCGCTGTTCACCCAGGCTGCCCGGCAGTTGGGCAGCAACCAATCGGGACCCCTGTACCAGCAATTGGACCAGGAGTTGTGGGCGGCCATGCCGACGTTGCCCCTCTTCGCCGAGCCCACACTGCTTGTCAATTCGGCGTGGGTGGGTGGCGTGCAAGACGATCCGGGCGGCTTGGGGCCAGCATTCTCTGCCACGAGCTGGTTCAGGGTTGCCGCCACCCGCCGCAAGAGCCCTGGCTCGTCTGCGCTCGCCGTGGTCGTGAACAGAGGCACGTTTAGTTCATCGATGCGCGAAGCCGGTCCAAGACCCGCGCGCTACAGTGCGCGGTGAGTTGTCAGGTCGATGTGACCGATCCAGCTTGCCCATTCGTCGGAGTGGCGGAATAGGTAGACGCGCTAGCTTGAGGGGCTAGTGGGAGCAATCCCGTAGGGGTTCAAGTCCCCTCTCCGACACCATGTGTTCAACTGACGGACCTCGTTGAAACCGGGGTCGTCTTTTGCCTGAGTCGCTCATAAGGAGTCTGGCCCCCGAGCGAGCCGTGTGGGCGATGGTAGTTGTAGAAGTTCTCCCACTCCTGGA
>Ga0181533_1001057_pt1 | contig 36046 bp, 33 predicted proteins | sample PEATcosm2014_Bin_45_FD_119772 | JGI IMG/M metagenome (GOLD analysis project Ga0181533, IMG submission 119772) | Peatland microbial communities from MTU Mesocosm Facility, Houghton, MI, USA - PEATcosm2014_Bin11_60_metaG | ecosystem: Environmental > Terrestrial > Soil > Wetlands > Peat | place...
ACTTTTTCGACAGCTTTTCGGCGCTCACCACGCCTCCACGCATGCAATTGTGCGACGTGAACCCGGCTGGCATGGCCGAATCGACGGAAGCCAGGTGCAGCGACATCTGGCGATCCAAGGGGCTGGAAGAAACCGACGTGCTCACTCCGCGGTTCGTCGACTTCAAGGCAGAGGATGGAACCTTGCTGCATGGCGTGGTGCTGCTGCCGAAATCCGGGCCCATGGCTGCCAGCGGCAAATTCCCGCTCATCCTGAACTCTTATGGCGGTCCGCGCGAGCAATTGGTGCGCGATGCGTGGAGGACGGTCAGCCTGCTGGACCAGGTCATGGCGCAACGCGGCTTCGCCATACTCAAGGTCGACAATCGCGGCACCGGAAACCGTGGGAAAAAATTCGCCGGCGCCAGCCGCGAAAACCTCGGAGCCGTGGAGTTGAAGGATCAACTCGCGGCGATCGATCAAGCTTTGGCAAAGTATCCGCAGTTGGACCGCAACCGCATCGGCTGCTGGGGTTGGAGTTTTGGCGGAACCCTGGCCGCTTACGCGCTCACTCACTCTACCCTGTTCAAGGCGGCCGTTGCCGTTGCTCCCGTCACCGACTGGCGCCTCTACGACTCCATCTACACCGAGCGCTACCTGGGCATGCCGCGGCAGAACCCGGAGGGATACAGAGCCAGCTCGATTCTGGAGTCGGCGCCAGAGTTGAACGGCCGTTTGCTGATCGCGCATGGCACCGGCGATGACAACGTCCATGTGCAAAACTCGCTGCAACTGGCCGATGCCTTGATCGCCGCCGGCAAACCGTTCGATCTGCAACTCTATCCGGGCAAGACGCACGCGATTGAAGGTGTGGCGGCGCGCTCTGATCTCTACCGTCGCATCGTGGAACACTTCGAGCGCTGGTTGGGGCCGCCCGCGCGCTGAAGTTGAGCCGGAAACTGGTCCTGCTTGGCGCCGGCGGGTTAAGATTGCATCTGAATATGCCTCTTGCGCTGAAGCTGGTGAATCTGGAAGAGGATCACCCGACGGTGAACCACGGCCTGCTGCGGCTGGACCGCGCCCTGGCTTCCGCCAGACAGGAGCGGGTCACGTTGCTGAAGTTGATTCATGGATACGGGTCGAGCGGCGTCGGCGGGCAATTGCGCATTGAGGTTTGGAAAGTGCTCGATCGCTATAAGCGCGCCGGAACCATCCGCGAGTTCATTCCGGGGGAACAGTTCCGCATCTCCGACGAGTCCGCCTGGGCGCTGCTCAAGCGCTTTCCCGAGTTGAAACAGGATCGCGATTGGGGCCGCGGAAACCGGGGAATCACCCTCGTCGTCCTTTAGCGCGGTTCCCCGCGGTGTTAGGGTTGGTGTATCCCAAGAACGATTATTCGAGCGTGTCACCCTGAGGAGCGTCCACTAGGACGCGACGTGAGGGTCCATGTATTTGCTCTTTACGGCCGTGAAATGCATAGATCGTCACGTCGGTTCGCAAAAGCGGCGAACCTCCTCACGATGACATCCGCAGCGCGGGATACAGCAATTCGGAAACCGCTCACCGCCTCGGAAGCTGAAAAAGCCAGCTAAGGGATTTCGGCTGGCGCTGTCTGCGTCCGCCGGACCCCGCGCTGGCCCGACAACGATAATCCTGACGAATCGCGCTTACTTCTTCGCAGGAGCGATTGAGTCCTTCACGGCTTTGGCGACGTAGAACTTCACAACGGTCTTGGCGGGAATCTTAATGGGTTCGCCGGTCTGCGGATTGCGGCCCATGCGAGCCTTGCGCTGTGACTTCTTCAAGCGGCCCAGGCCTGCCAGAACGAACACTCCGTTCTTCTTCGTTTCTTTTACTGCAACGTCAGCCAGCGTAGCCAGGAATGCGGCGACGGTCTTGTTATTGAGTTCCAGCTTCTCAGCTAAATGGCGCACGAGAGCGCTCTTGGTCATACCAGCTGCCATCGGAAATATCCTCCTTGGAGTCGAGTGCGTCGAGCTACTCAACGGCGGATATCTTACCACCAACTCGAAAGACGGGAAGTGATTTTACATAGATTTTATGCGGGCTTTTCCACAGGTGTATGCCCCGCAGCCGCTGGCCATGCCTGTTTCGGGGCGACAACGGCAAACCCGCGACTCAAGCGGGCTGGGCAGGCGGCCACTCCGGCGGTGCGGCTGAACCCGGGTGAGGGGCCTTGCTTCGAGAATCAGGCTCAAACTTTCGTCAAGCCTGTCGAACGGCTGGCTTGGCGGTCTGCGCACTACGAACAATGGAGTTAGCCTGGGTGCAGTGCAATAATAGTTTCGAGAGAGGCTTTCGTGAGCTGCGAGATCTGCCACAACCGGAAAGAAAAACGCTTCTGTCCAGCCATTCATGGGCGCATCTGCCCGCAGTGCTGCGGTGAACAGCGTGAAGTTACACTCGATTGTCCGGAGGACTGCTCCTACCTGCAACAAGCCCGCGCGCGGGAGAAGGCCCGCACCCCGGAACAACTTGCGGGCGAGGAACTGTTCCCCAAGGTGGAGATCGGGCAGCGCTTCTACTACGAACGCGAGCCGCTGATTGGAGGCCTGCTGTACGAACTGACTCGTCTGGGCGGCCTGCACCGCGACTGGAACGATCGTGACCTCAGCGGCGCCCTGACGGCGCTAGCCCGCAGCTACGAACGGCTGGCGGGTTCCGGCATCATCTACAACGAGTCGACCACGAATCCGATTCATCAGGCCGTCGCCGAAGAGCTGCAAAAGAGAATCGACCAGTACCGTCAGTTGGAGCAGCAAAAGCTGGGCTATTCCTCGCTGAAGGACTCCGAGGTTCTCAAGGCGCTGGTGTTTTTGGTCCGCACGGCGCAGGTGCGCACCTCGGGACGGCCACGCTCTCGGGCCTTCTTGTCGTACCTGGCGGAGCAGTTTCCGGAGGCAAGGCAGAAAACGGGCCTGGTAAACGGGAGCGCCTCAAGCCTGATTGTGCCATAACCCGGCTGGCATTGATCGGTTCGGCGCGCGCTGTGGTGGCCGGGTTGAGGTAGAACAGCGGGAATACCGCTTTCCTGAGTTGTTTCAGGCGTAGGCGATCGTCTGGCAATGGAAAAGACAGTTTATCTTTCGCTCGGCTCAAATCTGGGCGACCGGGCACGGAACCTGCAAGCAGCGATTGAGCGGCTGCGCTCGATCGGTGAGGTGGCCGCTCTTTCCGGTTTTTACGAGACCGAGCCGGTCGGCGATTTTCATCAACCCTGGTTTCTGAATTGCGCGGTGATGCTGCGTACGGAAAAGATGCCACGCCAACTGCTTGCGGCGGTGATGGCAATCGAGCAGGCGCTCGGACGCAAGCGAACCGTGGCCAAGGGACCGCGCATTATTGACATCGACATCCTGCTGTTCGGTGCCTTCGTAGTGGACCTGCCCAGCCTGATGATTCCTCATCCCGCCATGCACGAACGGCGCTTTGTGCTGCAACCTCTCGCGGAAATCGCGCCCGCCGTCCGGCATCCCGTTTTCCACCGCACGATTCGCGAGTTGCTGGAGGATCTGCCCCTGGGCCCGCCCCAAGTGCGTAAACTGGACGACAAGACTACCGAGGACAGTGCCTAGAGCGATGTTCCCGAAATACCCTTCGCATAACTCAACACATCTCGTGAGTGTCATCCTGAGCGCAGCGAAGGATCCCAGGATATTGTCCCACCCCGCGCCGCTCAGAGCCTTTAGATGAAATCCTTCGGCTGCGCCTCAGTCCCGCGCTGTGCTGGGATTCCCGAGGTCCTTCGCTTCGCTCAGGATTTCGGCAGGCGGCTCAGACGCCGCCTCTACGCCTCAACTTCGCAAGCCGCTCGACCTCTTTGAGCAGAGCCTGCGGGCCTTCACCCTTGTGCACGAAACTGTCCACATGTTCGAGGTCCTCAAGGCCGTCCGCTCCGGAAAGCAGAATCACGGCCATGCCGGGATGAAACGCTTTTAGTTCGGCTGCCAACTCGTTGCCCCTGATGCCATCCAGGTAGTAATCGACGATTGCCAGATCGAACCGCTGGTTGGCGATCAATTCGCGGGCAACCGCCGCGCTCACGGCGGTTTGCACCTTATGCCCGGCACTTTCCAGCACCAGCTTACGGGGATGTAACGCTGCCTCGTTATCGTCCACGCAGAGGATCGCGGAAGCCATATCAACCACTCCTGTTACGCGATAGCGGAGAGCACGCCAATGGCTCGCCGTAATGATTGTTGCACTGCAACATCGCAAGAGATTACTCTTTCACTCCCGGCGAGTCAAGCCCAACCGCCCCTGAAATGCCCGCCCAACGCCCGCCGTCGAAGGAATGCGCGAGGGTGGTTCCAGCATGCGAGACGCCAAAGTGAAGCCCGTGAAGCCCGTGAAGCCCAACTGTGCCGTGCTCCTGCGGGAGAAGACATCGACAGGAGCATTGCTCAATCAGTAGAATCAAAGGGTTGGTGCACAGGTCGAACCGCCCGTCCGCCTCTGTCTTACGCCAGCGTGACCGCGTCTTTCCGGCGACTACCGAACAGGTGAGTTTTTGAAGCATTTTTTCGCGCTGTACAAAGGTTTCATCATGCACGTGCTCGCCCCACTGGGCGGGCCGTGGGCGATTTTCTTTCTGACCACGGTGGACGGAGCGGCGTTTGGCATTCCTCTCGACGCGTTGTTGGCGTACTACGCCTATACGAATCGCGCCCAGATCGTGCCTTGCATCCTGATGGGCGCACTCGGCTCCATGCTCGGAAGTCTGGTTCCTTACCTGATCGGATACAAGGGGGGAGAAGCCTTCATCGTGAGACGCGTCGGAAAGCAGCGCTTTGATATCGTCCACGCGCGGGTGGAACGCTACGGCATGTGGGCGCTGATCATTCCTTCCATGTTGCCGCCGCCGACGCCATTCAAGTTGTTCGTTTTTTGCGCCGGGGTTGCCGAGATGAGCTGGATCCGGTTTTGCGTCTCCGTCTTCGCCGGCCGGCTGGCGCGCTTTACGCTGTTAACGGTGCTCACCATCATCTTTGGCCCACAGATTGTGGACCTGTTCCAGACGGTTATCATGCGCCACTGGCCGATAGCCCTGGCCATGGTGGCTGCCGCCACGCTCTTGATCGTCATGGTTGTGCGCCGCCGTCGCGCACGCGCCCAGCAACCGGTCGAGATCGCATAGACCAGTTTCGCGCAAAGTTATATCCCATGAAGCAGCCGGGCGGTGTCGGGGTCCCCGGCAAACTGGGCTTTGGAGCAATTCCCTTATTAGTGCATCCAAAAATTCCCAAGGAAATGTCATGGCGACCGGAGCGCCGAGCGCCGATGGCCGGAGCAGTCAGGCTGCGTACCCGACACTACATTCGAGAAGCAAGAAGCGATTCGGGCGCGGAGTGGAGCCACCCTTTGTTTTCGACAGCAGAAACAAAAGATGGCTCGACTTCGCTCGCCATGACAGTCTGATATGTCGGGACACACCTACTGCGTGACAGTCATCCCGGCTCGGTGAGATCGTGCTCATCGCCCTTTGCCCGGTATATTGCGCACACCGATCCCGGCGTCCTCAACCTGGAGAGTGGGAGAAAGCAGAACGTAAGCGCCCATGACCGAGCGGCGCGAGTCCGGATAGATGAACCGCAGGTCGCGAAAGCGGACCAGGAATCCGGGCGAGGCTCCGTCGAGCTTCTCGGTCTCGACCAACGGATACCGCGCCCAATCCAGATACGTGCGGCCCAGCCGAGTGTTGCGAGCGGCATTGCTGGCGAGCGCCCACTCGGGTTTCGAATAGACACGGGCGCGCCCTTGCGGATCGACCGCCGGAGCGAGCGAATCGACATCCATGGCGACGTAGCGGTCTACGGTATCGACTACGCCATACCAGCGAAACGGATTCACCATGTAAGGAAAGGCGGAAAGGCGCACGGGGGTTCTGCCCAGATACTCAAGTGCGTCCATCGCATTGACAGCCCGCCGATGCTCGTAGTCGCGCACTCCCCACAGCAACACCATCAGCGCAAGGGCGACAATCGCTCCCACTCTGCCGCGCGGACTTTTTTCACGCGCCCCAATCTCCTGGTTGACCAGTGCGAACAAGGCCGGCAAGGCGAGCCCGCCGATCAGAACGGCGAGAAGTAGAGGCTCGATAATGAAGACGATATCCCACGCATACCACTTCGGCCACCACGGCCATAGGGGCCGCACCCCGTAATTGTTGGTGAAGTCCAACAACAGGTGGCTGTAGCCGGCCACGCAGGCAAACAAGTACAGCAGCCCCCAGCGTGGCATCAACGCGTCGGGGTCTGGTGATTTCGTCGTGCGCGCCGGTCGTCGGCGTCGCCACCTTTGATGCAAGCGGTGCCCGGCGAAGACCAGGGCGAGCACCAAGGCCGACACCAGCGGAATTCCCCACAGCGTGTGCGTCGCTCCGCGATGGTTGGCAAAACCGGAGACGGAGCCATCCACGTATGCGATGAGGTCGATATCAGGAGCCTCGGCCGCCAGCGTCATGGTAAGCGTGGCCAGCGCCGTCTTGCGGTTGAAGCCCAGGCGCGCCAAGCACGCTCCGGTCAGAAAATGGGTGACTGGTTCCACACTCCCTCGACCTCATTATCATCGCGACGGCGGCATCAGCAGCGTCAGCGCCCGCGGCACGATGGACATTTCGCCCGGCATGCCATTCAGTAACTCGCCATCGGCCTGCGCGCGCAGGCGAGCTGTCGGACTGGTGTCGATCACGCGGAACCGGACGCACAGGGCGCGGACGAACTCGACGCGGGCTGAACGGCTTTTCGAATCCGGCCCCGCGCCGCGGAAGATCGCCGAAATTACGTAGCGAATCATGGCCAAGCGGCGGCTCGGTTTCAACGTGATCAGTTGCAGGTAGTCATGGTCGAGCGCCCCGCCCGGACGCCAACGGCTTAGCCATTTGCCGAACGAACTCACCCGCATGCCGACCAGCTCAAGCAGCTCTTCCCGCCGCCGGCTTCCGTCGGGCAGGGTGATCTCGGCGGAGAACGGCGTAAAGTCGTGCGACACCAGCAACGATAGCCCGGCGATGTAGTAGGCGGCGAAACCACCGTGTTGCTTGAGCAGCGCGGTTGCGCCGTAAATCAATTCGGCGTGAACCCCCAAGCCGGCGGCGACCGAAAAGTATGTAGTGCGCCCTTCTTGCTGATCCGGCGTTCGATTCCAGCGCAGTTGCCCGGCGGCTATGCGCCGTGGCGCGTAGCCAAGCGTGACCCGCGCCGCGGCTTTAATGTCGCCTGGAAGCCCGAGATCGGTGGCCAGCACGTTCGCCGTTCCCAACGGCAGCACTCCCAGCGCCACTTGTTCGGGGCCGTGCACCATGCCTTGCAGTACGTCGAAAACCGTCCCGTCTCCGCCGCAGGCGAAGATCGCGTCGAAGCCGCGAGCCAGGGCGTCTTTCGCCTGCCGGCCGCCTTCTCCCTGGGCGCGCGTTGCTTCCAGTTCGACTTCGACGCCGGCGTCGCGAAACACCTGCGCGGCAGAGAGCAATTTCCGTGTGTGCGCGGCGTGGGCATTCCCGGCAACTGGGTTGTAGAGTAGCAGAACCTTGTGGAAGGCTGGCATCGATTTATGCAGGACCGCTTCGGCCGGCGCGTTCATCGCACCAGGATGAGGTGTTCACGGTGATGACAACCGCCGCCGCCATTTACTCCGCCCTCGTGCCGTTCGGTTCGTCGTGGCCGTCTTCGCGCTCTCCGGCGGAGGCATCGCGAGTGGCTTCGTCGAGCAGGCGCATGCCTTCCAGCAAAAGCGCCTGGGTTGATCGCGTCGTGGTGCGCAGATCGGTAGCGGCCTTGAAGTCGATTTCGAAGGTTCCCCCGCCCTGCCAACGCAGCGCGTCGTAGACCGCATCGTCGCCGAGCAACCAGCCGCTTGCGGCATGCACCAGTTGCCCTTCCACAAAATAAATTTCGCAGTGCTGTTGATTCCCCGACGAGAGATTCGACGCCGCTTTCCTGGTGCCTGGCGGTTCGCCGGTCAGCGCCAGGCAGCAACTCTTGCGGCCCATTTCCAGCGATTGCACCAGGTCGGTGACGCTCATCTGAGCCAGCGTCCCACGGACGGAGTTGCCGCCCACCGTGCGGGTCATGCGCTCCAGGTTGATGCGCTCCACGATGCGCCGCACGCAGCTTTGCAGGTCGCGGATCAAGAAGGGTTTTTCGATGACCTCGCCGACACTATCATCGAAAGTCCGGTGGGATTCGCCACTGCTGTCCCGGGCCGTAAGCAGAATCAGCGGCGCGGTGAGCCGTCGGCCAAGTTCTTGCAGCAGCGATGGATCGCCGCTCGATCCCAGTTCGGCATCCACAATAACCAGGTCAGGCGCGGCCGTCTCGAGCTGCTGAAGCGCCTCGGCGCCATCGGCGGCCAGTTGGACGCTGCCGAATGACTCGAGACCCTGGCCAACCAACTCGCGGATCATGGGGTTGTCATCGATCACCAGGATTCTGATAGCAGTTGCCATGGTTACCTAGGTTGCCGGGCGCAGGTAGGGGCCGCTTTTGCCGCCGCTCTTGCTCTCGAGGACAACCTCGCGGATCTCTATGCCTTTGTCCAGCGCCTTGCACATATCGTATACGGTTAAAGCCGCGATGCAAGCCGCCGTCATGGCTTCCATCTCGACCCCCGTCACGGCGGTGGTGCTGGCTGTGGCGCGAATGCGCACGCCATTCTCGCACAGCTCCAGGTGCACATCAACGTGCGCGAGGGGAATAGGATGACACATCGGGACTAGTTCCGACGTGCGTTTGGCCGCCATGATCCCGGCCACGCGGGCCACTTCAAAGGGATCGCCTTTCGGGTTCTCCGGCAGCGCCGCCAGCACCTTGGGGCTCATCCTGACCACGGCCGTCGCCACAGCGGTTCGTTTCGTCGCGGACTTTTCGGAGACGTCGACCATGCGTGCGCGGCCCTGCGAGTCGTAATGTGAGAGCTTGTTCTTCATTGAATCAGTCTCGAGTTTCCGGCTTCAAGTTTCAAGTTCGAGTCTCGCCCCGCTTCGACCGCCCTGACATGGGAGGATGTCCTGTTCAACCATACCAGCGTCAGCTACTTGGCGGGGTGGCTTTCATAGAGAATGGCCGAAGCGACAATCTGTCGCTTTATCGCAGTTCCGTGCCGAAAATCAGAACGCTAACCGCTTCTCCGGCGTTTATCCGTTCACGATCGTCAGGAACCACCAGGTAGCAGTTGGCGCATGAGGCGCAAACCAGATCGCCGGAACCGCGTGAGTTCAGATACTCCACCTCGATGCTTCCCGGTCCTCCACTCAACTTGGCCGGCAGAAACCGCGTGAGTCCGGTGGGCGTGCGCAATTCGGTTTTCAGCCGTGCCGAAGCGAACAGCAGGGGAGCGGGCTCGCCTCCAGCGAGGGCGCGAAGCACCGGAGCGACAAACAGTTCAAAGGTGACGAGCGTCGACACTGGGTTCCCTGGCAGGCCGAAAAACGGCACACGGCGCACTTCCGCAGGCTCGCGCGCCGTCCCCGAACGCTTACGCTGCCGTTTGACAGGCGCCTCGGCTTCGCCGAAGACGATGGGCCTGCCCGGCTGAATTCGCGCCCCTGTGAAGTAGAACTCAGCCTTGAACTCTTTCAGCACATCCTCCACCAGGTCGTACTTGCCCATCGAGACCCCACCGGAGAGCAATGCAAGATCGTGCTGCAAGGCCATCGCGATCAACTCCCGCAACTCGCGAGGATGATCGGGTGCAATCGGCAGCGGGACAGCTTCTCCGCCGGCCAACTCGATCTGTGCCGCCAGCGAATGCAGGTTGGAGTCGCGAATCTGGCAGGGACCGGGGAAAGTGTGAACCGGAACAATCTCGTCGCCCGTGGCCAGCACCGCCACTTGCGGACGGCGGAAGACAGTGACCGTGGCGTAGCCTGCTGACGCGGCAACGGCTATGCCGGTCGGAGTTAACCGCGTACCCACATCGAACAAGAGTTGGCTCTCGCCCGCCTCGGCGCCCCTGGGAACGATGTTTTCCCCGGCTGCTACCTGCTGCAGAGCTTCGATGAGGCCATCATGGCAGGGCCTAGTGTGCTCCTGCATCAGCACGGCATCCGTCTCCATAGGGACAGGAGCGCCGGTCATAATAGCGACAGCCTCGCCGGGCAGCAGCCTCCGCGGCATCGACTCCGGCGCGGCTCCGGCCTTGATTTCGCCAACGATCTTCAGACGGGCCGGAATCACGGCCAAGTCGGCCGATCGCACCGCGAAGCCGTCGCGCGTGGCCCGCGGAAATGGCGGAAAATCGCGGTCGGCACGAATTGGAGACGCCAGAAACCGGGCGAGCGAGCGGTTCAGCGAAACCTTTTCCGTGGCCGCCGGCTTTAAGCGCCGGGCCTGGTTCTCAACTACCTGGCGCGCTTGGCAAAACGATAACACCTGCTCATGGCTCGAGAGCTTCATGCTGGAGAGTTACCATCCCGGACCCGGTTGCCCGGGTACATAGAATATACGCAAGCCACGTTGCCGGCGCCCCGATCGTCCGCCGGCCGGCGAATCGCCAGCCCCGGGCTGCCCCGCCTGGAACGCTATTTCTTGCCCTTCTTGGCAGTTCCGTACTGGGTCTCAATCTTGGCTCCAATCATGGCCAGCATCTCCTTCACCGGCTCTGCGAACTGTCCGTTCGGGCTCAGCTCGAGATACTTCTGAAAGGCCTCCTCGGTACCCTCTGGCGCCGTCATCTTGCCGTCTTTGTCGACCTTGGCTTTGCCGATCAGGTTGATACCTTTCTGATAGTAAGCCTCGGCTTTTTTCGGGTCGGCGGCAATTGCCTTATCGAAGGCGGCGATGGCTTCGTCCGACCTGCCCTGAATGGTCAGCGCTGCCCCGGCGTTGTACCAGTACATGGCGGCGTTGGGGTTATGCTTGGGATCGCTCGGATTCTTGTCGTTCAGCTCGGCTGCTGTCTTGAACTCGCCGACCGCATCGTCCATCTGCCGACGCCGGAGGTAGGCCGTGCCCAGCAGATTGTGATATTCATGACTTTCCCGGTTCAGCCCCACGGCTTTCTTAAAGGCCTCGATGGCCTCTGGATACTGCTTGGCGCCGAGATGCGACAGGCCCAGGCTGACCCAAAGCACATCCTGGCTCGGGTCCTGCTGCGTGGCTTCTTGCATGATCGAGACCGCCTTCTGGAAATCGCCTGCCTGCCGAGCCGCCGACGCTTGCTGCAGCATCTGGTTGAGTGCCTTGATTTTTTCGTTCTGGCTGACGGCATCCTGCGGTTTCTGAGCCTCGGCGTTGGCGCATAAAAACATCGCCAGCGCCAACGGGATTAAGATTGCGATTCGATTTTTCATCTCGCCTCACGTCGTAGAGCAATTCCACAGTCGGTATACCCCCGGAGTATCACCGCCGGGCATAGCTTCCGCGATTCCAGTCTAGGATGGCTCTGCTTCAAGCGATGCGCGCGCCTCATAAGGTATGGGATCTTGCATGCCGGCAGCTTCGAAGGCGCGCAGCCGCAGGACGCAGCTTTCGCACACTCCGCATGCTCTGCTCTGGCCGCTGTAGCACGACCACGTAAGCTCGAAAGGCGCACCCAGCCGTCGGCCGAGCAAAACGATTTCGGCCTTGCGCATGGCGATCAGCGGCGTCACGATCCTGATCCTGCCTTCCTTGGTCCCGGCGCGGATCACGCTGTTGAATGCTTCGTAGTATTCGGGACGACAATCGGGGTACCCCGAGCTGTCCTGCTGCACCGCGCCGATGTAAATCTTTTCCGCTCCAATCACCTCGGCCCAGCTCACCGCCACCGAAAGGAAGTGCGCGTTGCGAAACGGCACATAGGTAATTGGAATCTGCTGGCCGATTTCCGCCCCGGCCGCAGGCACCGCAAAACTGGAGTCGGTGAGTGCCGAGCCGCCGATCTGGCCCAGTGCCTGGGTGCGCACCAGCAGACGCTGCTTGATTCCCAGCCGGTCGCAAATCTCCCGGAACGCCTGCTGCTCGCGCGCCTCCGTCCTCTGGCCGTAACTCACGTGCAGCGCGGCGACATTTTCCGCGCCGAAGTCCCGCACCGCCAGCGCCGCGCAGACACAGGAATCCATGCCGCCGCTCAGTACGACAACCGACTTGTTTTGCTCCATGTTGTTCCTAAAACTAACAGGCTGCCGAAAAGCTCTTCTCCGAGGTGTCATCCTGAGCGCAGCCGGGGTCCCCGGCAACGGCCGCTTTTGCCGTTGCTGGGGTGGAGGAGCGAAGGATCTGCTGTTTGCGCGTGCTGAAAAAAGCAGATCCTTCGGTCGCGCAAAACCGGCGCGACCTCAGGATGACACTGCTACGAGTTTTTTCAGCAGCCTCCTAAACGCCCTTTAACGATGGGTCCCAGATGAATTTGTGAATTTGCAACCCAAGCCGCACGCGTAGTCCGTCTTGCAGTATCCAGTCCGCCAGCTCCCGCGGATCGAGCAGGCAATTAGCGATGTCGCGCGAGCCGCTCGCCTGTTTGCGGAAAGCGGGTGAAAAGATGACGTTGCCGGCCTTCCGCGAAAGCTCATTGCCGATCGTGAACTCGCGCGCGAATTCGTAGTCCGTCCGCGAGGCGATCACGAACTTGACTTCATCCCGCTTCGAAATCGCCCCGAGGTTTTCAAGCCGGAAGCTTTCGCCCTCACCCGAGTCCGGGCACTTCACATCGACAATCTTGAACACCGCCGGAGGCACTCGCTGTAAGGGCCGCTCGCCGCTCGTTTCCAGCAGCAAGGTGTAACCGCTCTCGACCAAGTGCTTCATCAGCGGAATCAATTCGCGCTCCTGCAAAAGCGGCTCCCCGCCGGTGATCTCGACCAGTCCGCCGAAAGACGTCAATCTCCGCACCTCCCCGGCGACCTCCTCGTTCGACATCTTTATTCCGCCCTTGAAGGTGTACTCGCTGTCGCACCAGCGGCAGCGCAGATTGCACCCGGCAAGCCGCACAAAGACGCAGGGCAATCCCGTAAACGACGACTCGCCCTGCAGCGACTTGTAGATTTCGATGATCTGCATCTGTCCACCTGCCGGCGCCTACTCGTAATAGGTTGCGATGGAGGTGTCCGTCTCCCAGATGGTCACCCGCTTGATCGCCACGCGGCCGTTCGTGTGCTGCTTGAGGCGCTCGTTCGTCTGCTCGAAGAAATACTTCGCCAGGTTTTCGGCGGACGGATTCAAGGTGGTGAAGGGTTCCAGGTCATTCATCATCCGGTGATCCAGATAGTCGATCACATGTTTCATCACCCGCTTCAGATCCTTAAAGTCGAGCAGCAGTCCGGCCTGGTCGAGTTCCCGGCCGGCAAGCGTTACGCGAACGCGATAGTTGTGGCCATGCGGGTTCTCGCATTTTCCCTTGTAGTTGCGCAGGTAATGCCCTGCGGCAAACGTATCTTCAACAGTCACTTCGTACATGGTTCCTCGAGAGCAATTCCGTAGCCGGTATGCCCCTAAATTTCAGCTAAAGGAGCATACCTTCCGCGAATCTGGTCTAGCCTGCGTCAGAGTGCGCAAGCATCCGGCGCGCGGGGTGCAACTCATATTCTACTCGTGCGGAAGCGTCTTTTCCGCCGCTTTAGCCGCTCCAATCGCAGCCGAAGAACCCGGCAACCTCGCGCAACTCCGTCGTCCGTGCGTAGCTGGGCAGACTGTTCAGAAACACGCGCCCGTACCGCTTCTTCAGGATGCGATTGTCGAGCAGCACGAGCAAACCACGGTCGTGCAGCGAGCGAATCAGGCGGCCGAAGCCTTGCTTCAGGGAGATCACCGCGGAGGGCACTTGGTATTGCATGAAGGCGTTGCCCCCGGCCTCATCGACGGCGCGAATGCGGGCGGCTGTAACCGGATCGTTGGGCACGGCGAACGGCAGACGGTCGATGATCACGCAGCTCAACTGGTCTCCTTGCACGTCGACTCCCTGCCAGAACGAGGCGGTGGCAAACAGCACAGCGTTCGGGGTGGCGCGGAACTGCTCCAGCAGCGCGTTTTTCGGGGCCGTGCCCTGCAGCAGCACGGCATACTCAAGCTCTCCGAGCAGGCGGTCGTGAACCTGGTTCATCTGCGCGTGGCTGGTAAAAAGGCAGAAAGCGCGGCCGCGTGTGATCTCCAGCACCTGCCGGATGCGGGTGGCGGCGCGCTCGGCAAAGCCCGGCTCACGCGGATCGGGCAGGTCCGGCGGAACATACAGCAGGGCTTGGCTCTCATAATCGAAGTGCGAGGCAACCACCAGTTCGCGGGCGTTCCCGATCCCCAGCCGCTCGCGGATATAGTCGAAGGTGCCGTTAACCGCCAGCGTGGCCGAGGTGAGCACGGCGGTCTCGAGCTGCTCGAAGAGCGTTTGCCGCAGAATCTGCGATACGTCGATCGGCGTGGCCTGCAAAAAAACATGCTGTTGCCGCCTGCCGCGGGTGCCATGGATGCGTCCTCGCGCCGCTGTCCCCGCGCCGGAAGCATCGCGAGCATCGAGGACCAGGGAAGCTGCCCTTCCACTTGCCGAGGCCGTCCGCCTCTCGATCCAGAAAACCGTGTTGGGGTCGGTCGCCTCCAGCAGGAAGCCGAGTTGCACGCGCAGCTCTTCGGCGCGGCGGCCCAGCCGAAAGACCTCGTCAGGCTTATTGGCAAGGCCCTGCAACGCCAGCGCGAGCTGCGCAAGCGCGGCCTGGAGCGAAAGAAATTCGTCGCCGTTTTCCTCGAGAAATTCACGGCGGTTCTGAAACTCGAAGCGGCCTTCGCCCGGCGGAAGCGCGGCAAAGAAAAGTTGCGCGCGCTCGTAGACTCGGGTTGTCGCCGCCAGCAGCGCCGGCGATGCCAGCTTGTGCTGCTGCACTGTCCGCTCGGTGTCGCGCAGCAGGTCTTGCACGCGCAAATCGCTGACGCTGATGCCGAAGTAGCTGCTGGCCACGTCCTCCAGTTCGTGAGCCTCGTCAAAGATCACCACTCCGGCTTCCGGCAGAACGCCGGCATCGTGCGCGCCTTCGGCTGCCTGCTTCACCGCCAGGTCGGCGAAAAACAAGTGATGGTTGACGATCACCACATCGCTTTCCGCCCCGCGCCGCCGCATCTCGGTGATGAAACAGCGCTCCCACTGCGGGCATTTCGTGCCAATGCAATTCTCCGCCCGCGCGTCCAGCCGCGGCCACAATTGACCGCTTTCGGGCAGGGCCGCCAGCTCCGCGCGATCTCCGGTCGCAGTGGTTTTCTCCCACTCGCTGATGGCGCGATAGTGTTCGATTTCCTCCAGCCCCGTCAGTATCGGCGCGTCGGCAAGATCGTAGAGCTTTTTCCGGCAGAGATAATTATTGCGGCCCTTCATGTAGCAGACCCGCAGCCGCTGCCTGCCTTGCCGCGCCTGCCCTCCCGGGGAGGCAAACAGCGCCTCTTCCAGTAAGGGAACGTCTTTATAGAAGAGCTGCTCCTGCAACGTCTTTGTTCCCGTGGAGATAATGACTCGCTTGCCGGAGCGAAGCACGGGGAGAAGGTAGGCGAGCGTCTTGCCTGTGCCCGTCCCGGCCTCGACGATCAGGTGACGCCGCTCTCCCAGGGCCTGCTCGATGGCCTGCGCCATACTTAGCTGCCCGCGGCGAAACTCGTAGGCCGGGTGAGCTCGCGAGAGCAGTCCCCCGGGGCCGAAAAAGTTGTGCAGAGAGAACGTTACCGGCAGCGAAACGGCCTCCGGCGTCGAGCGCACTTCACCGGCGGGGAATGGCGAACCAGCGGCTTGTTGGGGAGGGCCGGACACTGACCCATATAATAGCCCCAAGAGAGCAGTTCTTCGTCGTCCTCTTCCTGGCCGGGCGGGCGGTAAGGACCTCGGCCTGTAATGTAAAGTCATTCCGAGAGGCTAATGACCGTTAACCCCAACTCGACTCCGGGCCTGCTGGCCATAGTCGGCCGGCCAAACGTGGGCAAGTCCACGCTGTTCAACCGCATTGTCGGCGCGCGCCGGGCCATCGTCGGCGACGAGCCGGGCATCACGCGCGACCGCCTTTACGCCGACGCCTACTGGCTTGGGCGCCGTTTCCGCGTGGTCGATACCGGCGGCATCCTGCCGGAAGACAAGGAATTTATTCCAGCCGAGATCTTTCGCCAAGCGCGCTTCGCCCTGGAAGAAGCCGCGGCCATCGTCATGGTGGTCGACGGGCGGGCCGCCATGACCGCGCCCGACATGGAACTGGCTCGCCTGCTGCAGCGCACCGGCAAACCCCTCTTCCTGGCGGTGAACAAAGTCGATTCGCCGAAGCAGGACCCGGAGGTCGACGAGTTCCGCCGGCTTGGCATCCGCAACGTGCTGCCGGTTTCAGCCGAACATGGCGACGGGGTTGCCGAGCTGCTCGAGGAGGTCGTGAAGGTAGTCCCCACAGTGACCGACGAGCCTGAGCCGTCGGTTGAAGCTCACCCCGGGGAAGCCGAAGCCCCGGCCAAAAAGCGTCGCTCCCGGCGAGATCGGTCTTTGCCGCCGCCGGAGTGGGAGGACGAAGCTGCCTCCCCGGATTCGCCGGCCGAGATCGCAGACGAATTTGAGTCTCCGGTTGAAGACGAAGCCTCCGAATCGCGTCCCGACGAAATCCGTCCCGACGAAATCAAGGTTGCCATCATTGGCCGTCCCAACGTCGGCAAATCGACTTTGCTGAACCAGTTGACGGGGACCTCGCGGGCCATCGTCTCGCCGGTCGCGGGCACCACCCGCGACTCCATCGACGAGCTCGTCGAGCGCGACGGATGCAAGTATCGCTTCGTCGACACTGCCGGAATCCGCCGCAAGGGCAAAACCAAGCTGATGGCAGAAAAGCTTTCCGTGGTAATGGCGCGCAAGGCTCTGGAAGCCGCCGACATCGTGCTGATGATGATCGACGCCACCGAAGGAGTTTCGGCGCTCGACGCCAACATCGCGGGCTATGCTCACGAGTCGGGCCGCTCGCTCATCCTGGTGGTCAACAAGTGGGACTTGGTGACTCATGCCAACGCGCGCGGCGAAGGCCCGCCGGCCGACCCCGGCATCTTCGAGCAGCAGGCGCGCAGCGTCCTCAAGTTTCTCGACTACGTTCCCTTCCTCTTCGTCTCAGCCAGCACCGGCCGCAACGTGGAGAAAATCTTCCCCATGATCGAGCTGGTCGGCCGCGAGCGCCGCAAGCGCGTCACCACCGGCCAAATGAACCGCTTCCTGCGCAAGATAGACTTCGACCGCGCTACCGTCCCGGCTTCGCGCAAGGTGAAGGTCTACTACATGACCCAGACGGCCGTCGCCCCGCCAACCTTCATTCTCTTCACCGACAAGGACGTGAAGCTGCACTTCTCCTACGAGCGCTTTTTGCAGAACCAGATCCGCAAGGAATTCCAGTTCACCGGCACGCCCATCTGGATCAAGAGCCGCGCCCGCAAACGCCGCGACTTCGTGCCCGGACCAAGCAAGAAAAAATAGCGAGCTTCAGGATGCGCCATAGGGACTTCGGCGAGAGCCAATTTCAGATGGGCCACCCGCCCTTTGAACTCGATGGTGCCCCATATTTGCCATCCGTTGGCAAATGTGGGGTTGTTCGGCCCTGTTTCCGTTTCTCGACCTCCGACGACGAGTAATCTCAACGCTCGAAAGACAACACCAAAGTCAACCACCCCACATCTGCGCCCAACGGCAGGCGCAGATATGGGCCACCGTCCGGATTTGCTTTCAAGTCTGGAGTACCGCCTCGCAGCGCTCCGCACTCTTCAACACTGGGCCTCCCGCCATCCCGTGTTAGGTGTGGAATTGCCCGTGGTCAAGTAATGACCGTGGGTGACGGAAACGACTTTGTCGGTTCATGCCTAAACATAGCATCAAGATTACAGAAACTGAGTTTGCTTTCATTCGCCGTATCTCGGCGAGGTATCGATCTAACAATGAACCCCAAATTGGCTAACAAATTTGTGCTCAAGCAAGTAGAACTGAGGGGAATCGGAAAAGAAGAATTAGTATTCGTCCGGAACTCGGAGTTTCAGGCTTTACCGGCAAAAGAGCAGAAGCTTTTCAAGGAACCTTAGAGTTTTTTATCCCCGATGCAGAATTGGGTCTGAATCACGGACAAACCGATAACGGCATTGCCTGGGAGACAATCACGGGGGCGTCGATGGCTTCAGACCGTCAGCCGCTCACGACAACTGAAAGACGATATGAAGAGTGGCGCGGGTATCTACGGCCTGGCCTTCCCGCTGAGCGGGTGAGAAACGAATACCCTCAGCCGCGCGCACGGCTGCTTCATCCAGACCGTGGCCCAGGCCGCGCACTACGCGCAGTACCTGGACGCAGCCGTTGGAGGTAAATACAACCTGCAGCAGAACTTCCCCTTCCACGCCCAACTCGCGAGCTTCGCGCGTGTATAAGGGGCTAGGCTTCTCGCGGATAGCAACCGGCACTACGCTCGGCTTTTGCGGTAGCGGCGCCGGCCTCTTGATCTCGGGCTCAGGGGCCCTTACTCCAAAACTCGTGGCCAGGACGCGACCCTGGGGGACCGGGCGTGCATCGGTCACGGCTCCGTTGCCAAATCCTGAGTTGGGAATTACCCCACGCAGACCTCTCGCGCCTCCGCTGCCATTCCCATAGCCGGGGCCGGCAGGAAGATCAAAGCTCCCAATCGCGGCGATTTGTACCTTGCCGGAACGCGCCTGAGCGCTGCTCGCAACACCGTTGTAATCGCCGAACCCGCCGGTCTGAACTTTCTTGGACGCCATCTTCGGCAGGGTTGGTGTAGCCGAGCTGCCAAAATCGGTGGCGCGCACTTGGCGCTGCACTGGTGGCGGTTCTTGCTGAGCTGGTACGACTTCTCTCGGCTCCGGCCTGGGTTGAATCGGAGTCTCGGTTGCGACCTCCACGCTGGGCTCGGCAACAGGGGCGGACGGCACGGGAGCTGCAACGCGGGGCCGGACCGTTACCAGCCGATGCGCGAGTTTGGGCGCCTCCGCAAGAGTCTCCGTAGCAGGCTGCTGCCACTCAATACGCACACGCGGTGCTGTCAGCTCCATGTAAGCAAACTGTTTTTGGACCACGCGCGGTGTGCTGGCGGCGAGCGTCCAGAGAATAACTATGGCGGTAAACTGCAGGCCGAAGCCGATGGCGAACGCTGCCGAACGATGCCTCGGTTGGGGCAACGGGGAAAACATGATCGTCGCGTTAGCCCAGTTCATGTCCGATTCTCGCAGCTCTTGCAGACCCCGATTGGTGCGCAAAGAACTTAATTCCGGGTGGCTGATTGATCATGTAGAGCACGAATCATGCCATTCTCTCTACCGCGCCGTCAATATGTATGTACTTTAGTATTAGTACTTAGGTTCAGTAATGGGACAGCGCGAGACTTGCCGCCGCCGATTGGAAGTTCTGTTCCCATTCCAGGTGTGCAAAAACGTGCACACACACTCTGCGGTGGGCTGAAAAACCCTGACGTAGTGCGACTTCCTGCGGAAACCCCTCGTTGTGCTATGCCCCGAAACGACTGCGAATCTTCGCCGAGACTATCGCCAGAATCAGCATTTCGCCAAAGCCCACGGCGATTGCCGGGCTGAGGTTCGAAAAGGGGAGAAATGTGCTGAGAATTGCGACAAACACCGCATGAACCACTGCGCAAGACGCGAGCGCAATCCCGAACCAACGCCGGCGAAGTTCTCCAGATCGCGCCGCCAGTACGACCGGGGCAGACAATGCCATGGCTGTGAGAACGAAAAGCTGGCTCGGCAGAATGAGCATCCGGCTTTCCAGCCAGAGGCCGACCGAGACCACCAGCAGGCCATACGCCATGCTGTACCATTTCGCATTCATGCTGAAAGCAGCATACCGCAAGCAGCACATCCGGAAAATCGGCTGACGCGTTGGGTACTAGCCCTTGCGAGAACCTGCGAAACCGTTTCGCTCTCGCCATACATGTTCTACAATGCCCGCGTTGCTGTTGACCCGATCTCTACCCGCGCGAATCGATCGCCGGGTTGAGCCTTACGGAAGGTTGACCATGAAACTTCTTTTATTTGCTGCTTCCTCTCTGTTCCTTATGGTAATGACCCAGGCGGGGCGGCCGAGCCAGATGTTCAACACCTCGGCAGGCCCGGTTAAAATCACGCCGCTTTACCACGCCAGCCTGATGATCGAAGCCGGCGGCAAGGTTATCTATGTCGATCCGGCGAAACCAGCCAAGGTTTCCGGCTTACCCAAGGCGGATCTCATTCTTATTACCGACATCCACCGCGATCACATGGACCCTGACCTGGTCGCGGCGCTGCGCCAGAGCGGAACCGAAATCTGGGCGCCGCCGGCGGTCAACGCAACCGTTCCCGCCTCGACCGTGATCTCCAATGGCGAGACCAAGACATGGCATGGCTGGAGCATCGAAGCCGTGCCCATGTACAACCTGGTGCGCGGCCCCGAAGCCGGAAAGCTCTACCATGACAAAGGCCGCGGCAACGGCTACGTGCTCACTTATGGCGGCAAGCGCTTCTACTTCTCGGGCGATACCGAGCGCATCCCCGAGATGCGTGCGCTCAAGAATATCGACGTGGCTTTCCTGTGCATGAATCTGCCCTACACCATGCCGCCGGACGAGGCCGCGCTAGCGGCAAAGGATTTCCACCCGAAGGTGGTCATCCCGTACCATTACGGCAAATCCGATCTCAGCGTCTTTGAGAAGGCTCTGGCGGGAAGCGGCATCGAGGTCCGCATCTTGAACTGGTACGCGGAATAGGTCTGGACCGGCTTCGCGGGGGCTTAGTCTCGGGATATTTAACTTCCCAAAGGAGATTGCATGAACACGGGCGAGCGTAAGAGCTATCGGATTAAGTTATTGGGTGAACAAAAGGGTGTCTGTCCAGTTTGCGGATACGATAGCAATTACTGCTTCTTTAAAGCTCGAGATACTAAACACGAGTGTAGCGACAAGTGTAAGAGACAGCCAGTCAATGTTTTGGAGCACAATCATGCCCATTGCGAAACAGGATGTGAAATTTGTATCCGTGGAGTTGTGCATGCGGCATGTAATAGGTTCATAGCGTTCATCGAAGCAAATCCCCGAGCCCATGACAGGCTCTTAACGCCGTGGTTGAGGAGTTTTCTGTCAAAGGGAAACATCGGTTAGGGAGCTAGGTATCTTCTGCTTATCTGGTTGACTCAGCAAGCCCCAATAGGTTGCGATCGAGATCCTTTGCTCCACGAATCAGCTCGTACTCAGTGGCTTCCCGACCAGTTCCGAGGCCAAGGAGAGTCTGAAAGGCGGCCGCGGGTGTCTTGCGGCGGTTGTGCCGGAAGACGAATTCGTCGAGGTAGGCCTGGAGTTGAGGTCTACTCACTCCGTGGTAGGTGCCGATCAGCCATTGCTGGAGATTTCCGATAGCGCGATCGGCAAGTGGCACAGCCGACTTCGCGCCTTTACGGAGTGCGGAGCGCAGCGGTTGAGTGCGGGCGATATGTTTGAATCCAGCTTCCGTGAGACCCTCAAAGCTCTTCAGGCCATCGGTGTAGATGGTCGAACCGGGAGAGACGTTCTGGTGGACGAAGGGGACGATGGTCTTGCCCTTGAAATCCGGAATCACTTTCATTCGGACGCGGCCTGAGCCCCTGCCACGCCTTTCCACCGCGACCAGTACCAGCGCTGCCCGTCGCCCCTTGAGTTGTCGGCTTCCGCGGAGACCGGCTTGCTCGCCGCCAACCCACGTTTCATCAACTTCCACCTCGCCGTGCAGCGGTTCCCGACTTACATTCACCATCGCCCGGCGGAGTTTGTGAAGCATCATCCAGGCGGTCTCGTAACAGGACAGGCCGAGTTGCCGCTGGAGTAGCAAGGCAGAAACCCCGCGCTTATCCGTGGTCATCAGATAGGCGGCCCAGAACCAGTGGGTCAGCGGAATCTTGGTCCGGTGGAGAACCGTCCCGGCTGTCAACGAGACTTGGTGACGGCAACCGGCACACTGCCATCGCCGTTGATTAACCAACTCGTAAGCTCGCCGATTTTCACAGCGCGGACAGATGAAGCCATCAGGCCAGCGGCAGGCCGTGAGGTACTGTTCGCACGCTTCCTCGGTAGCGAAGTCGCTTTGGAACTGCCGCAGGGTCTTGGGAAATGGCGGCCTAGGCACCTTTCCACACTACCCATTGCGGTCTGCTGAGTCAACCAGATAAGCAGAAGGTATCTAATCCTCCTAATTCTTTGGCCTTCCGTATGGGGCCACTGCCAGAGGCTGGATTTCCGCCATCCACTCCTCCAATGCCGCAAGCGCTCGTTCGCACACCATCTGGTGGCGCAGCTTTTTGTCGCGAATCTTTCGCCGCGTGGCTTCGTCGAGTGGCTCCAGCAGGTCGAAGGTAATGTTGGCCGGCTGAAAGTTACGGGCTTCGGCATGGCAGATGTAATGCACCAGCGAGCCCATTGCGGTTGGGCGCGGCGCCGCGACCGGTTGCTGGCCCGCAGCCAGGGCGGCGGCGGCGATTCCGGCGAGCTGTCCGGTGGCCATCGATTCGACGTACCCCTCGACCCCAGAAATCTGCCCAGCGAACAGCACGCGCGGGTGCCGCTTCATCTGCAGAGTGGGCAGAAGCAGAGCAGGCGCATTGATGTAGGTGTTGCGATGGATCTGCCCGTAGCGCAGGAAGCGCGCGTTCTCCAGACCGGGGATCAGCCGCAGCACGCGGGCCTGCTCGCCGAAGCGAAGATGGTTCTGGAAGCCGACTAGATTGTAAGAATCGGCGCGCAGATTCTCCTGCCTGAGCTGGACCACCGCGTAGGGCATTTTGCCGCTGCGCGGATCGCGCAATCCGACCGGCTTCATCGGCCCGAAGCGCAGCGTATCCCGGCCTCGCCGCGCGATCTCCTCGATGGGCAGGCAGCCTTCGAAGTAGTTGAGTTCGGGGCCCCCGACAGACGCCGTTTTTGCGTCTGTTGGGGTGGTACCGGGGCCCCCGACGGTCTCCCACTCGGGAGCGTCCACGGTTTGCGCCGCGATCAGCCCATCGAGGAAGCGGTTGTATTCTTCCTCGTTCATCGGACAGTTGATGTAATCCGCCGAACCTTTGTCATAGCGCGCTGCCCGATAGACTTTTTCCTCATCGATCGAATCCGCTTCCACAATCGGGCTGATGGAATCGTAGAAGAACAAGCGTGCCGCGCCGCCGCCCGCCGTGGTCTCCTCTGCGGCGAGCCGTTCGATCTCGCGGGCCAGTGCATCGCTGGTCAGCGGCCCCGAGGCGACGATGGTGATCGCCGAATCTTCCTCGATGGCAGTGACTTCCTCGCGGTGAACGGTGATGAGCGGTTCTCGCTCGATGGCCTCCGTCGCCGCGCGCGCAAAAGCCAGCCTGTCAACCGCCAGTGCGTGCCCGGCGGGAACGGCGGTTTGACGTGCGAGTTCCATCAGCAGCGATCCGGCTCGCCGCATCTCCTCTTTAAGCAGCCACGGCGCGCTGTTTTCCGAGTCGGACTTGAGCGAGTTCGAACAGACAAGTTCGGCGAAGTCGCCGGTTTCGTGAGCCGGAGTCCGCCGCGCCGGCCGCATCTCAAACAGCTCGACGGCAACGCCGCGCCGGGCGCACTGCCACGCCGCCTCCGGGCCAGCCAGGCCACCGCCGATAATTTTGACGGTCATACCGCGATCCGCGCGGGCGAAGCAATCGGCTGTGCCGGGCCGCCGCCGTTAATTCGTATCCGCTCAGTCATGCGACTCCGCCGTCGGCTGGCCCTGGGACGCCATGTTCGCCAGTGCGGCGTCCTCGACCCGCATGGTCAGCCACTCGCTCATTAGCTTTGCCCCCAGCGATTTATAGAACTCGATGGACGGAGTATTCCAGTCCAGCACCTGCCAGACGTAGCGGCCGCAGTTCTCGCGTACGGCAACCTGCGCCAGGTGCAACAGCAGCGCCCGGCCGATGCCCTTGCCGCGAAATTCCGGATTGACGAAAAGGTCTTCCAGAAATATTCCCGGGCGGCCCTGGAATGTCGAGTAGTTGTAAAAGTAGAGGGCAAACCCCACGGGCGCTCGGTCCCACTCGGCAATCACGCAGCGGAACTTGGGTTCAGCGCCGAAGCCGTCACGCAGCAGATCCTGCTCGGTCGCAACCATGGACCGGGACAGATGCTCGTACTCGGCCAGGGCCCGTATAAAGGTCAGTATAAGCGCAACGTCGTTCGCTTCGGCACGGCGGATGTTCAACATGCGGATCTCACGTTCAAATAGCAGTTTAAGAATTAGTGTATTCCACGTTCACCGCCGGGCTGAAAGCGCCCGGCTACTTTGACGACTACACCTTTCGCTGAATTGGTCAAAGGCATTTCGGCTGCCCGGGGTGTTTGCATCAGTGTATCGCCAGTGAAACAAGAAAGCTCCGGCATCAAGGCCGGAGCATTGAGTTACTTCGGAGAAAGAGGGTCGAACTCAGTCAAATGCGAACGCCGCGGTGGACTACCCTACCCTCGCCCTCGCCACAGCGACATTCAGTTCGTCGACGTACATCTCGCGCATGCGGAACTTCTGTACCTTGCCGCTTATCGTGATGGGGAAGGAATCGACAAACCTGACTAGGCGCGGAATCTTGAAATCGGCGATTTCACCCTTGCAGAACTTCTTCACCGCCTCAGGCGTCAGCTCGTGGCCCTTCCTCAGGATGATCCAGGCCATCACCTGCTCGCCGAACTTGGCGTCGGGAACGCCTACCACCTGCACGTCGGCAATCGCCGGGCAGGTATGCAGGAACTCCTCGATCTCGCGTGGATAGATGTTTTCGCCTCCGCGGATGATCATCTCCTTGATGCGGCCGGTTATGCGCACGTAGCCGTCTTTGTCCATGGTGGCCAAGTCGCCGGTGCGCAGCCAGCCGTCGGCATCGATGGTTTCGGCCGTCGCCTGCGGGTTGTTGTAGTAGCCCTGCATAACCAGATAGCCGCGGGTGCAGAGTTCGCCGTTACTTCCGCGCGGCACAATCCTGCCGGTCTTGACGTCGACGATCTTGACCTCTGTGTGGGGCAACAACCGGCCCACCGTCGTAACCCGGCGCTCCAGCGAGTCATCGGTACGGGTCTGGGTTATCACCGGCGAAGCCTCGGTCAGCCCGTAGGCGATGGTCAACTCGGAGCAGTGCATCACATCCGTAACCTGGCGCATGAGCTCGATCGGGCAGGATGAACCGGCCATGATGCCGGTGCGCAGCGAAGTGAGATCGAAGTCCCGGAATTGCGGATGCTCAAGCTCGGCAATGAACATGGTCGGCACGCCGTAGAGCGCCGTGCAGCGCTCAGCCTCGACCGTGCGCAGTGTCTCCAGAGGATCGAAAAAATCGGCGGGAATCACCATGGTCGAGCCGTGCATGACGCAGTTCAGGTTGCCCAACACCATGCCAAAGCAGTGGTAGAACGGCACCGGAATGCACACCCTGTCCTGCTCGGTCAGCTTCATGCAGTCGCCGATCAGCATGCCATTATTGACCACGTTGAAATGGGTGAGCGTCGCGCCTTTGGGGAAACCCGTGGTGCCCGACGTGTACTGGATGTTGATCGCATCCCGCGGCGACAGCGTGGCTTCGCGCGCCCGCAGTTGCTCGGTTGAAACTTGCTCGCCCATGGCCAGTAGCTGCTTCCAGCTCAGCATTGCCGCAGGCGCGGGTTCGCCACAGAAGACTACGTTCTTCAGGTGCGGCAAACGCTGGGACGAGAAATCTCCGGGAGGGTTGGTGCGCGATTCCGGAGCGACGCTGAACAGCGTCTCGACGTAATCGCAGTCGCGAAAGCCGCTAATCAGCAGAAGCGTCTGGCACTCCGACTGCCGGAGCGCGTATTCCAACTCGTGAGCCCGATAGCGCGGGTTCAGGTTGACCAGAATGGCGCCGATTTTGGCGGTGGCAAACTGCGCCAGCACCCATTCAGTGCAGTTGGTGGCCCACATACCCACCCGTTGGCCTTTTTCGACGCCCAGCCCCATCAACCCGCGCGAGAGTTTTTCCACCTCATGGCGAAGCTGCCTCCAAGTAAACCGTTCGCCGGTGTGCCGCATCACAAGCGCAAGGCCGTCGGGAAAGCGTTCGGAGGCGCGATCGAGCGCCTGGCCGATGCAGATGTTCAACAACTCAGTACTATCGGGACCTTTCGAATAGCTGGCGGTAGGTTCGTGGAAGGAGTTCAAGTTAGAGCCCTCTTTTGCTGTACGAATAAGAAGAAAAATGACAACCCGAATCTCCCTTATCGGGCTCTGGAAAACATTAGTCAATCTAATATTTTTAATCGTACGATAAGATAATAAGATGGCATTAGGTGAAGGCACTAACCTGTTAAGCGGCTCTGGTAGAGCTTTCCGGACTTATAGTCCCATTCCGCGTGAAGCCTGTTCTTAGGTAAGTCATGCTTCTTTCTATAAAAGAGGGCATACCTGTCCAACGATGTTTGCGAGGGATCGCGGCCACTCTTCTATTTGTGCTCAAGGGAGGGTGCCGCAGGTTCGCCCGCGTCGGGGTCCCCGGCGAGGCTCGGCTCGCTGGGGTGACTAGGCTAACCTGGGGTAGTTCCTGCGGGTGCTCCAGCCGACACCGCTCAAGCAGCCCGGCGCCGTCGCGATTTATTTCTCGCTGCCGCCCGGCATTGCCAGCAGTGCTTCGACCCGGTAGCCGGCCTCCGCTGCCGCCCACAAAAAACGCTCGAGCTGCCGCTCCAGTGACTTCACGGCGTCCTTGGCGGTTTTGGAATCCTCGGCCATCCGCAGCAGCGCGGGCAGTGTCATCCACCAGAGAAAGCGTTCGAACGGTTCTTTGACGAAGTATTGCGAGTCCTGGTAGCGATGCACGCCAATCAACCACGCGACATCGGGATCGTGCAGCCAACTGATGGGGCCTCCGGCTGCCGGCAACGTCGGTTTTCTTGCGGCGGGCACAGCCACAGCCGATGAAACCGCCGGGCGTGGTCCGTCGTCGGCGTAGGCATGCGCGAAGCTGGCTCGTACCCGCGCGGCGGCCTGCCAGCGCTTTTCGTCATGCAATCCAAGTTCGCGGAAAGCTTCGGCCATGGGCTCGCGCAAGCGCAACGCCTCGAAGGCCTTGGCCGCTCCGCGGTTCGGGTCGGCGGGACGCAGGAAAGCCCCAATGGCATGCATGACCGACCACGCCAGCACCGTACCCCAGATGGCGATGGCCTTTTCGATTGGGGTTTCCCGCGCTGGCAGAACTTCCTTGGCCGCTGCCGGCCAGCTCGCCGCAAACTGGCGTTCCAGTTCGGGGATGTGGATGGCCGCTTCCATCTGTCGCTCGAAGGATTCCAGTACGTTGTCGAGGTGCTGCCGCCAATCCGGCATCGGCACGCGTCGCAGCGTCGCGTAATCCTCCACCGCCAGCAATGCCTGCACGTGCTCCAGCAATGCCCGCAGATGTTCTGCCCCAACCCGCGCAACTACGGCGCGTGCCGGGGTCCCCTGCCGTTGCGCCGGAGTCGCATGTTTGGCGCCGTGCCCGCGGGAAGTTCCGGCGGCGATGGCCGCCAGGTGCTCGGCGGCTTCGGGGATAAGCAGCGCGCGCAGGGCGTCGTGCGCAGGCTTCAGGCGCAGGTCGCGCAAGGCGTCGTCCAGGCTGGCAACGCCGCGCCCGCCGAGCATTTCGCACAGCTCCGCCCAGGGATGCGCGGCGTCTTCGCGAAGATCGCGCCAATCGAGAAAGACGCAGTGCTTATAGGCTCCCAACTCCAGGTGCAGCCCGTTTTCGATCAAGCGTCCGGCGTGGTGCAGGTATTCAAGTCCGGTGATGGCGTCGCGGCAGGCGGCAAACATCGAAGCGTCGTTCTTCAGATCGAACCCCTCGCCCAGGGTTCGCTGGCGGAGACGCTTGCTGCCGTCCGGATTCTTTTCCGCGCACGCGCAAGATACCCGAATCCAGCCTCGCGTGTCGGCATAGCGATTGTTGTAGACCACCAGTGTCCGCTGATCGCCGAGCCGGTTGGAGTAGGCGAAGACGTCTTCGTTCACTTTCCCATCGTCCGTGTAGAAGTCATACAACAGAAACTCTTTCACCTCGGCGAACAACGCGCGCCGGTGCAGCAGGGGAGAGATCTCGCGCTCATGGCGCGCCACCAGCCACTCGTCGGGTGTTTCAGAGTGATAGGCGCGGCGATACTCCATGCCGTAGCGCTCGGTGAAACCTTCAATCTGGCCATGGCCGAACATGGGCAGTCCAGGGAGGGTGGCCAACATGGTGCAAACGCCGAAATACTTGTCTCCCTTGCCGAACTGGTCGACCGCTGTGCGCTCGTCGGGGTTGTTCATGAAATTTACATAGCGCTTGAGCACCTCCGAGTCGAACTCAAGCGTGTTCTTAATCACGCTGCGGTAGTTCGCGTTCTCTTCGTCGCGCAGCATGTTCATGAAGGCGCTGTTGTAGACGCGGTGCATGCCGAGCGTGCGCACGAAATATCCTTCCAGCAGCCAGAAAGCCTCGGCCAGCAGCAGGGTTCCGGGGACCTCGGCGGCGACGCGATCGACCAGTTCGCGCCAGAACTCGACCGGCATGGCGGCGTCGAACTCCGCCTTGGTGAGCCCGTACTCGGAGCGCGACGGAATGGCGCCGCCGGTGCCGGGAACCGGAAACCAGAGCCGCTGGTAATGCTGCTTGGTGAGCGTCATGGCGGCGTCGAAGCGAATGATGGGAAACAACCGGGCGACGTGGAGGATGGTCTGAATGACTGCTTCGCGCACCTCCGGCTTGAGGTAGTTGAGCTGCGCCGTGTCATTCCACGGGAAGCTGGTGCCGTCGTTTCCGTGGTAGACGTAGCGCGTGTCGCCGCTCCAGCGATCGACGCGGCGGAAGACCACGGCGGCATCGCTGCGGTCGTAATAGTGGTCATCGATCTTGATCTCGACGCGCCCGTCGGTCGAGAGGTCGGGACCCGCAAAGCTGTACGCCGGGAACGGCGGATAAGGCAACTGCACAAACCAGTCGGGATGCTGAATGACCCAGCGCGAATCGATTCCCATGTGATTGGGAACCATGTCGCTGGCCAAGCGGATGCCGCGCAAGGCCGCGCGATCGCGCAGGTTCACGTAAGCGGATTCGCCGCCAAGATCCTGAGCAATGGTGTAATCGTCGAGCGAGTAGGCCGACGCGGCGGCCTCGGGATTTCCGGTCAGCCGCTTGATCACCTGCGAGGCCCGGCTGCGCTCCCAAACTCCGATCAGCCACAGCGCATTGAAGCCGCGGCGCGCCATGATGTCCAACTCCTGGTCGGGAACCTGATCGAGAGTCTGGATCGGACGCCGGTACGACTTGCCAAGCTGGTCGAGCCAGACATAGATGCTCTTGGCGATCATCACCGTCCGCGGCATCCAGTCCACGTCCGCGCTGAAGCGCTCGTACTCGAATTCCTTGCCGCCGAAGTCCGGCACGGCAGCGGCGCTGGAATCGCCGAACCTCGGGCCCATGCCGTCGTGAGGCGCGGGCGGATGGAAGCGCAGCCAGATGGCCGTCTGCTCTTCCTTCAGCACATCGAGTGCGGCCAGCAGTCGCCGCACCATGTCTCCCAGCAGCGGGCTCCAGCGCTCGCGGATGAATGCGAGCTGTCCCTCCAGCGAGCCGGGAGAAGCCAGCGCCGGCGCGCGCAGCAGGTCCACCAGGTTCTGGTTTTCAGGACCGAAGCGCGGACGCGTTTCGAAGTACGCGCGCAGTCCTGCCGTGAGTTGTTTGTACGCCGTCGACTTGGCGAGGTCTTCGTCGGCAAATAGCTCGGAGAATATCCGGAATGCGGGATTCAGGTTGGCGAGCCAGAGCATCATCAGCTCTTCCAGCGCGATTGCCCGATTGGGAACGCCGCCGGCAGAGCCTCGAAGCCACTCCGCCGCGCTCTGCCGGCCTCGGTAAACCGCCACCGTGGGGAACTCATCGGCAAATGCCAGCAGAGTACGATCGAACGCTTCGCGTCCCAATCGCGCCTCGAACCAGGCCAGCGCGTCAACCACGCCGCTCGGGTCGCGCTGCTGCCGATAGAGCGCCATCACCACGTGCAGTACTTCGTCGATGAGCGCCATGGCGTTAAGCTCGCCCGGATTGACCGCCAGCTCCGGATGCCGCGCCGCATCCCGCATCAGGTTCATCTGTTGCGCGAACTGCCTGCTGGCTGCAAGGTTGGCAAAAATCACGTTGCCGGTAACGGAGAACAGCGCCTCTCCGAACTGGTAGCGGTCGCGTGCATTCCTTGAAACGTGGAACTCAAAGGTTGGCAAAAGGGCAGTCATGTGCACTGGTAATTGTACTTCTGAAGTTAGATGCGAGGGGCGACCTCGCTCCACAGCCGGTTCCATTTCGGTCATAGGCGGCAGGACGCGGCGGAATCCGGCACCCATTCGGCGTCTTCGGGTGACCGGCTTCATGGCGCCGGGCGCGTTTTCGGACTACACCGGATTCGCGGAAGGTATATCCCGGAAAAGAACCGGGCGTTCGGGGTCTCCGGCAAACACTTGGCGTTGCTGGGGTGAAGTTAGCGCCCGGCTGTGATATTAGGGATACACCGACTCCAGAATTGCTCTACACTAGGCGAGCCCACCGGTGGCCCACATTTGCCGCAGTTGGCTAATGTGGGGCACGAAGAGCTTCGCTAACGTGAGGTTCGAAGAGGGAACCTCATGGATGTCTCATGAATCGCTATTCTGTACTCACGAATCGTAAGCGCGCGGTAATCGCACTGGTGCACGCGGTGTTTTTTTTCTTCGTCGCGCTCTCCGGGCTTTCCGGGCCGCCCAGGATTCCGCCTTTGACCATGGCGATGGCCCGGCAATCGCAGCTTGCTCCATCGCTGGCGATCACGGCGGTTTACCTGCTGGTAACGAGCATTCTGGTGTGGTTGGTTCGCCTGTCGGCTGCGCTGCGGGAAAGGCTCTACTTCGCATTCTGTGCGACCAGCGCCGGAACCGGGCTGTTGCGCGCCCTGTTTGGCGATACTCCGCTGCATGCCGAAGCCTGCATCCGGGCAATCATGCTCGCCTGCGCGATTGTGACCTGCACGCTGATCTGGCGTTCACATCCGGCAGCGATGTAACTCGCTCGTCTGCCAAACAGATATGGACGAGTTAAACTAGAACATGGGCTTTCTGCAGACCATCCGCGAGGACATTCAATCGGTCTTCGATCGCGATCCGGCGGCGACCTCCTTGGTCAGTGTGCTGCTCTGCTATCCCGGGTTGCATGCCGTCTGGTTCCACCACCTGAATCACTGGCTATGGAAGAAAAACCGCAAGTTTCTGGCGCGTTTTTGCTCGCAAGTGGCGCGCTTCTGGACCGGCATTGAGATCCATCCCGGAGCGCAGATCGGGCGGCGGCTGTTCATCGATCATGGCATGGGCGTGGTCGTTGGCGAGACTACGATTATCGGCGACGACGTTACTCTCTACCAGAACGTAACCCTGGGAGGCACCGGCAAGGAGAAGGGCAAGCGGCATCCCACGTTGCGCGACGGCGTGTTCGTGGGCAACAGCGCCAACATTCTTGGAAACATCACCATTGGCGAGCACTCGCGCGTCGGCGCCGGTTCGGTAGTGCTGCGCGATGTTCCGCCCGATTCCACGGTTGTCGGCAATCCTGCCCACATCATCTATCGTGAGGGCAAGCGCGTGCTGATTACCGATCCGCACGATGTGCAAGATCCCTTGTCGAACGTGATTATTGCGCTGGCAAAGGAAGTGAAACAACTTGAAGAACGGCTTGAACACCTGGATGGCCAGGTCGTGCAGGCTGCCCGCGAGCTCGACGCCGTCCGCGGCCTGGCCACCGAGGACGAAGAACGCGAACAATACCGGAGCGAGCTGAAATCGCTTTCCGAATACGTGAGCATGGGCGGAGGAATCTGATTTCTGCAACCCCAACAAGCCAACAACGGGCTTGTCGGGGCCCCCGCCACGCCCTCACACCAACCGAGTGACGAGATCGAAAGGGTTGGGCCGATGTCACGGAAATCTCCAAGCCTGGTACGCATGGCTGTCCTGCTTAGTCTGGCGATGATTCTGCCCGCTGTCTCCTCCGCGCAGGTTGCACCCCCGGCGTCTTACAAGGTCACCAAGCGATTTCCCCTCGGCGGGGCCGGGGGCTGGGATTATCTCGCCATCGATTCGTCCGCTCGCCGGGCTTACATCGCCCGCGCGGATCGCGTCATGGTGGTGGACGCCGATTCCGGAAAACTGATCGCCGAAATTGGCGGCATGGAACGCGTGCACGGCGTGGCGCTGGCCCCTGACCTGGGGCGCGGCTTTATCTCCAGTGGCGGCCAGGGCAAGGTCGTGGCATTCCACTTGGGGGCGCTGAAGGCAATCACGGATATCGCCGCCGGCAAGAATCCCGATGCCATCGTCTACGACCCGAGATGGAAGCGCATCTGGGCCTTCAACGGTGGAGACAACAGCGCCAGCGTGCTCGATGCCACCAGCCTGTTCCCGGTGCGGACGATTGCCCTTCCGGGCAAGCCGGAGTTTGCCGTGCTCGATCCGCATGGGCAGATTTACGTCAACCTCGAGGACAAGAGCGCGATTGCCCGCATCGACGCGCATACCATGGACATCACCGCGCAGTGGCCACTCGCGCCCTGCCAATCGCCAACCGGGCTGGCGATCGATATCGAGAAGGGCCGGCTGTTCGCGGGTTGCGGCAACGCCAAGATGGCGATCGTGGAAATCTCCAGCGGCAAATTGCTGGCCACCGTGCCGATTGGGAAACGCTGTGACGGAGTCGCCTTCGACCCCGCCGCCGGCGTGGCCGTGAGTGCCAACGGCGAAGGCACGTTGACGGTCGTGAGAGAGACGGCTGCGGGTAAGTTCGAAGCCGTGCAGACGGTCACGACACAGCCCAGTGCGCGTACCGTCGCCTTCGATGAAGCGACGCGCTCTTTCTTGCTGCCTGCCGGCGAAGGGCAGCGCAATGCCGTCCGCAATTTCGAGTTGCTGGTCGTCGGCAGTGGCGAAGGCCGCAAGTAGAGCGCGGCAACCCGGATTCGCGGAAGGTATACCCGCGAAGCAGCGTGGAATTGCTCTAAAATCCGAATGGCCATCATCCGCACCGAACATCTTGGGCGCGAAGTCGAAGGCAAGCGCATCCTCGACGATATCAATCTGGAAGTGTCCGAAGGCGAGGTCGTGGCCATCGTCGGACCGAGCGGCGCCGGCAAGTCGTCGCTGCTTCGCCTGCTGAACCGGCTGGACGAGCCGACCACGGGAACCGTTTACTTCGCGGGCCAGGACTATCGCACGCTTGCTCCCGCCGAGCTTCGCCGTCGCGTGGGCATGGTGATGCAGACGGCGTTTCTCTTCCCCGGCACGGTGGCGGAAAATGTCCGCTTCGGCCCCTCGCAGCGGGACGAGCTGCTCTCCGCGCAAGCTGTCGGCAGTTTGCTGGCGCAGGTTGGCCTGGAGGGATTCTCCACTCGCGAGATCCACAATCTTTCCGGCGGCGAGGCTCAGCGTGTAGCGCTCGCCCGCGCGCTCGCCAATTCCCCGGCGGTGTTGCTGCTGGACGAACCGACTTCGGCGCTCGACGAGGATTCCAAGCTTGGCATTGAGAATCTTATTTCGGCCGTGGTGGAGAGCCGCCGGCTGACGTGCGTCATCGTCACCCACGATCTGCAACAGGCAGGCAGAATGGCGGCGCGGGTGGCGCTGCTCAGCTCCGGCCGCCTGGTGCGCACGGGATTAACCAGGGAGGTGTTTGGTGCTGAACGGCAACCTTAGCAATCATTTGCTGCTTGGCTTGGCGCAGGCCGGATTGGCCGCGGTCATGGTCATTGCCGCCATGCTGCTGGCGCGCCGCCGCCAGATCCACGTCGAACGCGAAACCCTGATCGCACTGCTGCGCGGGCTCTCGCAGGTCATCGCGGTCGGCTTCGTCTTCATCGTGCTATTGCGCGGACCGCGCTGGACAAGCGGCGTGATCCTGGCATTGATGATTGTGGTTGCCGCGGCCACTTCGGCGCGCCGCGCCAAGTCCATTCCCGGAGCCTTCCAGACCTCGCTCTGCGCCATCGCCGTGGGCGCGGGGCTAATCATCGCGATCATGGTTTTGAGCGGAGTGATTGAACACACGATTACCGCTCTCGTGCCCGTCGGAAGCATGCTGATCGCGGCCGCCATGAACTCCAACGCGCTCGCGCTCGACCGCTTCCGTGCCGAAGTGGAATCGCACGTGGGCGAGATCGAATCGGCGCTGGCGCTGGGGGCATCGCCGCCGGCGGCGGTGGCGCGCTTCGTGCAGATTTCCTACCGCGCCAGCCTCATTCCCCCGCTCAACAACCTGCGCACCTTGGGCATCGTCTGGATTCCGGGGTTGATGACCGGCATGCTGCTGTCGGGCTCGCCTCCGCTGTATGCGGCGGTGTATCAGTTCGTGGTGATCGCCATGATGTTTGCCGCCTCGGGCTTGACCTGCCTGATCAGCACCGGCCTGATTCGCGGGCACGCGTTCACCGCGGCGCAGCAGTTGCGGCTGCGCGGCAAGGCGGCGTAAAACGAAACCCGCGCAAGCGGTCTAAAGCAGTACCAGAGATACTGTATTTTTCGCTGCGTCATCGTGAGGAGGTGCGCCTCTTTTGCGAACCGACGTGACGATCTATGCATTTCAGCGAGCGTCACCCGAAGGCCGGATAAACAAATACATGGACCCTTACGTCGCGTCCTAGCGGACGCTCCTCAGGGTGACACGCTGGAATAATCGTCCTTGGAATACACCAACAAGGGAACTAGCCTTTACTGCCGCGCCGGCGGCGCCCGCCATTCACCTGCCATGCCGGCGGGCTGCCGGAGATGGAAGCGTCGAGCAACTGAATGGTGTGCATGGTTGGGATCTCATGCCCCAGCTTGTTCAGCGAAGCGTTCAACTGGAGCAGGCATCCGGGGTTGCCGGAGACGACGAGTTCGGCTTTGGTGGCGGCAATGTTGCGCGCCTTGCGCTCGCCCAACTCGGCGGCGGGACCCGGTTGCACCAGGTTGTAAATCCCCGCCGAGCCGCAGCAGATAGCGGCTTCGGCGATTTCCTGGATCTCCAGATTCGGAATGCCGGCGAGCAGCTTCCGCGGTTCGCTGCGAATGCCCATGGCATGCTGCAAATGGCACGAGTCGTGATAGGCAACGCGCAACGGCACCGGATGACGCTGTGCGCGGGGTTCCAGGCCGGCAAGCACCACCGTCACATCCTTGCACTTGGCGGAGAATTGGCGGGCGCGCTCGGCATAGAGCGGATCGTCGGCCAGCAGTTCGCCGTAATCCTTGAGGTTGGAACCGCAGCCGGCGGCATTCACCGCGATCACATCGACCTGTTCGCGCTCGAAGACCCGGATCATCTGGCGCGCCAGATCCAAGGCTTCCTTCTCCCGGCCTGCGTGCATGCCCAAAGCGCCGCAACAGCCCTGCCCTCGCGGTATTACCACCTCGCAACCTTCGGCGGCGAGCACCCGCGCCGTGGCCAGGTTCACATCGTCGAAAAACACCCGCTGCACACATCCCAGGATGAGCCCGACTTTCAGGCGCGGCGTGCCCTGCGGCTTCACGCGCATGGGCAAACCGCCGAACATCGATTTCAACGAGAAGTCGGGCAGCAGGGCTTCCATCGCTTGCAGCGGTTCTGGAAGCAATCGCAGCAGGCCAGTCCGGCGCAGCAGCCAACGCAAACCGGAGCGCCGATAAAGCCACATGGGCAGCAGCATGGCCCGCAAGCGCGCCGGATGCGGAAACAGGAAGAAGATCAACCAGCGAAACAGGCGGTCCGCCAGCGGCCGGGGATAGTGGCGTTCAACCTGCGCGCGGGTCGATTCGATCAGCCGGTCGTACTTCACCCCCGAAGGGCACGCCGACACGCACGCCATGCAGCCGAGGCACTGGTCAAAGTGCTGCACGTAAGTCTGGTCCATGCGCTCGACCTCGCCCTCCAGACCCATCTTCATCAGGTAAATGCGGCCGCGCGGTGAGTCCATCTCTTGGCGCCAGAGCAGATACGTGGGGCAAGTGGGCAGGCAGAAGCCGCAGTGAACGCAATCATTGATCAGTTTCTCCTGCGGCGGGTGATGCGCATCGAAGACCTTACAGTTTGCGGGCACACCGCCGGCAGGCTCGGGCGAAGCCAAACCCACGCTTCCCAGCGTGACAGTTGCGGCGTCCGTCTGG
>Ga0181533_1001058_pt1 | contig 36018 bp, 36 predicted proteins | sample PEATcosm2014_Bin_45_FD_119772 | JGI IMG/M metagenome (GOLD analysis project Ga0181533, IMG submission 119772) | Peatland microbial communities from MTU Mesocosm Facility, Houghton, MI, USA - PEATcosm2014_Bin11_60_metaG | ecosystem: Environmental > Terrestrial > Soil > Wetlands > Peat | place...
AACTTCTTCCAGGGTGGGCAGTACTTTCTGTAACATCGGTTGTCCTCCTATGATTTGAGTATTCTAAAACCGATGTTAGCTTATCTGTTTTTATGTTTCCAAACAGGCTTACCGGAAACTCACCATAATAACTACGAAATGCCAACGTGTTGTGATATCCAAAGCCGAGTCAATTCTAAGTGCCAATAACGTCCAAAAGTGGGTCGAACCGACCTGCCTGTCAACACACAATACACCACAGTAGTGGACATGCTGATCATCCTGAGGTGTACGAGTTGAAATTGTTACCTGGGCTCAACCCTCTCTTTGATATTATTAATTGTTTTCTTTTTCGGTATAATTTTATAAAACTTCTGGAGTGAAAAATTATTAAGCCTCGCGTCGGCAAGGCAACTGAAATACGGGCGCTCTCGTACAGACTTCCTCGAATACGCATGTTCGGCAACAGAGACGTTGTTCAAAACACCACAATTCGCAGAAAGCTTGGCCAACCTGCCCACTTCGTGGTCCACACCGAGCTTGGTTTTCGTAAGTAATCGCAGTCATCTTAACAGATTCCACATCATGGTGTGCGCAATGATGAGGTTCTGCTGAGGTAAAGAACGAACGAGGTAAAACTGACCGTAAGACAATTGGCGCAAGGCCGCTGGCAATACCGGCGGAATTACATGCAACCCAATCATGATATTGACAGCCAGGAACGGACGGCTCCCGCAGAAAATAATGGGTTCTATTCCCAGTCACTATGAGGAACTCGTCCCGTCGGCATTGACGTACCCCGGGGATTGCCGATAAATCCTCTTCATTCCCGTAGTGTTCAAGCAAAGAAGATGGCGTCATATCAATTCCGAGTTGTCGAAGCACTTCGGAGCGCAATTCCTCCGCGGCTTGTTCGATCTCAGCTAAATGCCGAAAAAGATCATCTTTCCTATGCGGTAATTCGAAATCTCGCGCAGATGATTCGATATGGAACCACTCACCATAGCGCGATCGCAGAAAAATCACTGGGACTATTTTAATAATGGGCGCAACATGGCGGAAACTCGGCTGTTCAGTGTATATAATATGCAGTCCATGCATGATGTGGTCAACCTTGTCTGGAGTTAAGTAAAACAGTAGCTCCACCGGCGCAATTTGTGGTACTTGTTTCCGCACTTGATAATATTCCAGATTCAGAAAGATTTCATTGAAGCGCCGCTCTATTTCATCGCGGCTACTAAATATTAAAATCCGGTTGGGATCGCGGCCACTTCGAGTTTCCAAAAAAGCATCAGAAGGATCCAGGAAGATTATTAACCAAATAGTATTTATAAGAACGACGCGTTGAGGGGTTTTCCCCGTAAGTCTGTGGACGGTGCGGACGTAATCCTTAAGGTCATTGATCCATGTGTTCCATTCACCGCTTAAAGGTTCACCAGCAAGCCCTCGGGACAATATTTCCGAATAAGTGGCAGAAGGAGTTATTGCACTCGGTAGTACTGCACTTGCCCTTTTAGTTTCGATAACCAGCAAGGGCTTCTCGATGGCGGCATCGGACTCAAGACCGAGATAGTCCAGAAATCTAATCGTTCCTCGTTCTTCCGAGCGAATCGGTACCTCTGGGACAAGATTAGGCAATCCTTTATCCGGGCTTAAGCCGAATCGCCAATTCAGAGCTGATAGGAATCCATTTACGAAATATACGCGCCCGTGAGCTTCAAGGCTATTATCCAGTAGGCCAGCCTCCGGTTGCCCTGCGTACCTCTGGCGGAGGCGATCAATCATAGGGCCGTAGACTCGGCTGTAATCATCAGAAATCTTCCGAAATGAAATAAGGAACTCGTCTGCATTATGAACATTTCTCATCGAAAAATGTTTTCCAGTCGATAAGTAAGCCGTCGTGCACTGGGCCACCCTACCTGAACAAAAGCATCGAGAACCTCAATCAATGTCTTGCGGCAATCAGTATCTTCCCGCAGCAATGTCCGGTAATCGGCCAAGTATCTCTCAACAAGTCTGACCATAAGGTCTGCAGCCAACGACTCATATTGATAACCTCCCTGCTGACCTGCGCGAACAACACGACCAATGCGAAGAAATATGCCGCGGGGATCCGCCTGGATAAAGAATTCCAAGATTTCAAGCAACTGGTGTGTAACACTTGGGAATGCAACATCTGCAAGCTTGTCCAGAATCGGGCGAGCCTCATCATAGAATCTTATTGAAGTTTCCCAATTGACTTCTTCTTTACTCTGATCCAGTCCTCCCCTGATGAATGCTCCCGAAGCAAAATAGACTTCAGTTCCTATAGTATCGATAAAGCGGACGAGGGCTTGGCATTCCTCCTTTTCTTGTGAAGGCCAGTTATCGAATGGAATACCGGTATTCTGTGACTCGACCTTATGGAAGTTGCTAATAGCTGATGTCAGGACTTTGTCGAGCAACTCACGGGCTCTGAATCGAATGGCGTCTTGTGCAGGTTCAGGAGGATTAGTAGGACCGTATGTCAGCGGATACCGAAAACGTGAAAGAAGATAAGGAGCTTCTTCGCGGTAGGCAGCTGGCTGAGCCGCAATTTTCAATATAATTTCGCGACTAGGATTGTTGTCGTACCAAATATAAAGATCGCTTAAAATTCCTACACAGAACTCTTTAATAGTTTTAGCTCCAGAGCCAACCGTCACGCGATCGAAAATTGCTCTTGTCACATCAGCAACGCGGTTTGGGTCTGAGCCAACGAGCCGTTGGACAGGTCCGCTTAGAAGGCCTTGAAGAACTCCTCGGCTCGGTTCCTCGCGGCTCATCCATTCAATGAGATGCCACATTAATTCATAATCCGTCTGGTAGAGAGCATTAAGACGTCTGGCTATCTGATAGCGCACGGCAGGCACAGGATCCTTACTCAATCTTTTAATAGCCTCTATGACCTCGGGCACGGCGCAGTTCGGGTTATGCGCCAGTACAATCAACCCTTGTGCAGCTTCAAGTCGCGGAGCTGGACTTCCCCAGGAGACATGATCATCGAATTGTGCATCATATTCTGGATGATAAACCGGCTCTGCATGATTGCTCGCTTCCAGAAGAACCGTTTTTATAAACAAACCTGACTGATTTTCGAAAGAAAACCCATCTATTTTTGCAATATGGGCGCATGCTGCAGATAGATAGCCCCAAGCAAGGGTGGCTTGATTTACGTCTACGCCGGCCACTTCTACATGAAGAAGGGCATCATAAAGTTTCTGTAAGAATTCGAATATGCCGCGAAACTCTTCGAAGGTGGGCACGGAATTAAGATACTTATCAGCAAATTCCTTAACAGGCTTCTCGAGCTCCCGCATCCTGCGATTAGCCTCTTTTTCGACCGCCACTCCCTGATCTCGGAGATATTCTTCTTCACCATAGGGACTGCTATAAAATCCTTGAAATCGGGCCGGCGGCTCATTAAGTGGAACAGCATTATTAGCCCTCAGCTGCTCTAAAATGCGCTTAGCTTCCTCAGTAACAAGCTCGTTGTCTCCTAGACATCCGAGGAGACGGTTACGTATATGCTCGCCTTCTCCGCGATGATCCGGCTGTACCATCCCTGGGATACCGAGAATGGCCTCTTCGGTTTGTTTCCGTTGTTCTTCACTCAGCTTCGGGAAAACGGCTTTAAAAAATTCACCAGCCGGAGTCGTAGTGTCATATCCAGTGAGAATAGGTATGGATAGAGCAAAAGGTAGCATCCCTTTGCCCAGCATTTCAGGACTATGTGCCGCAATCCGAAGGACCCTGCGCCAGAGAACCGCAAGCCGGTTTTCGGAAATAAGAAGTTCAAATATTTTATGGCATTTTTCAACAGCATCGGGTTGCTCAGCCAATTTTTCCACGTATAGCTGGAACGCATCAATCATTTTAAGCGGATGGTCATGACGGTATGTGTCGCCATCATCCCAAATGGCGCTGTAGTCCGTTAGAAAACAAGCCCGCCGGCCATGAATATCGAACGTCTCTTCATGTTCCTTACCAGAGATAGGGTGATGCTTCCTGACGTAATTATCCGTGATAGCAATAAGGGCGCGGGTGGCATTTTCGGGCGCACTCTCTAAAAAAGCTGGAAATATTTCTGCCAGCGTATAACGCGCCATACCGTAGTCCTGGTCACGGGTTGAAGTCATTGGAATAATACGGCTTGTGCCTAAAGAAGTTGATTCTTTTGAACTTTCCTCGTGCAAAAAAACGGCGCGATAAATCTCCTCACTGAGAACTGGATCAATATCAATCAGCCTCCTGACTTCTCGAGCCAACCACGGCATTTCTTCAAATCCGTACTGGTCAAGATGAGTCAGTGAGCGTCGAATAATCTCAGCTGAGGCAACCGTGTCACTCTCGAAGGTTTTGCACACGCACCGGAGAGCTTCGATCGTCAGCCATTTATCTCTCGTCGGCTGAGTCCAGGCAAACTCAAGAAGACGGCGAGCTGTTTGCCCAGCAGCCATCCGTTGAGCTGTAGTGAACTCTTTAGGATGCTCGCATATAGTCGAAAGGAGTGGTCGAATCATATATACAATGCGTAATCGGAGGGCCCTTTGGCTTACACGATCGAGCAACTGACACCAGGGTCCGGCATCGAATCCAATAATCCGCAACTCGCCTGGCTCAGCCGTTAATAGAGCTCCCAAAAGATGTCCTAGCGATTTCTCTGCCGCGGGACAGACTTCAAGATTAGGATCCTCGATCGCTGTGTAAAGTAGTTCCATATCCTGCATTTCCCTAACTAGCTCAGCAGCCACAGAAGGACCGATAAGTTTTCCGATCTCCGAGATTTGATCCGAAAGAATTATTCGGAAAACAAGCTCCCAGAACTGTTTGCGACTACGGTCAATCATCCAGAGATATCGGAAATGAAACAATAGACTGGGCCGAATTATAACCACGAGGTCCGGGTCATCGATAAGGCGTTTGATTATTTTTTCGACAGTGCTGCGCAGTAGCAATCTTGCTGTAGCGTAATCAAAAAGAACATTATGCGAAAAAGCCAAAATATATCGCTCTGGTGGTGTTTCCGGTGTAGATTGCCATTCAGTTAACACATCTGCGCTAAGGAGATCGAGCAGGGCGGCCTCCGCTCGGACAATATCTGAGCGCATCACGTGAAGCACCCGCTCCTCAACCATTTTCTCGCAACATTCGCGCAGAACGGTTTCACGCACGTCCCCCTGTGCATCAGAGCGGATTACCCGATGGACCCAGTACCGGTCCAGCAGTTCAAGCTGTGATCTTATTGGTGTAAGTTCGCGTTGGATAACGCCGGTGCCAAGTAAGTCGGCCATAAGTCTTAAATTAAACGAGTTGCGCAGAAGATTGTGCAATTCTTTGGGGGCTTCTCTAATTAAATTGTACAGTTCAGCGGACTGCGAGGCGATCTGATCCAACTCGCCATCAGCCAAAGATGGAATATTCAGATGTCGAACGTCTATGAACTCTGGGTCCTGAAATTCTGTTGGCGGGGCTCCAGCAAAAAGTTCCCTGATCTCTACCCCATAACGCAGATCAAATTTCCGAACGGAAGCCACAACATGCCAGCGTCCATTTTTCAGAATGACCTGCCGGATTAAATCTTGAACCATTTTTTGAGCAGTATCACCTCGCGCAGCATCTAGTGCATCAATAACAAGTAAGCCGGCCTTTGCCCCAGGCCAATTATCGAGCACTTCTGGCAGTTCATGATCCAAGCCGATCTCTGCTCTGAGCTCGCCTAGACTTCGTGCGCCCAGACGATCTACCGCAAGAAAGACATAGTCACAATCATCTCGCCTGAGCATTTCAACTAAATCGTGTAATGCACCCGATTTTCCAGCCCCCGGTTCACCCACAACAAGGATGGAGTTGTCCTCTGTAGATTTTCGGAGATCATCGGTGCACGCTCGGTGAATTTTGATTTTTGTGGGACCTACGCGTATTTGAGCTAAAGGGATAAGTCCGTCAAATGTGTCAGAGGAACATTTTTGAAGTCTTTCGATATCTTTATGATAGCTCAGAGAAGCCTTAAGCCTAAATCCTGCATTCACCAACGCATGTTGGAAATCCAATCGATCAGCTCCTGATTGCCGTGCGGCTAAATCTGCACATAAACTGATAAGCTTAGTCCACGCTGCCTTATCCTGATCATAGTCATATAAGATCGCAGTACGCAAAAGATTTTTCGCATGAATTTCATTAGTACCTCCGTCAACGTCTAATATCTGCACATAGATCAGAGAAAGTAGCTCTTTAAGATCATATTGAGAGGGACTGGTACCGAGTATTTTCCCCCAGGAGTTTATCAAATGCATCTTTACGACCGAAAATACTTTGCGTTCTTTGGCATTAACAGTAGCCTCATCCAAGTCTTGGGTTATCAGCAAATGCCGTATTCTGGAAAGTATGTTATATAGATGAACACGGATATGCGCCGAGCTGATAGGTGAAGTGATGAGAACGAGACGGTCTTTGTCGGCCTGAAGTGGACGATCCCAAGGTTGTGTGCCGCTCTTCCTGCTGCGGCAGTCGATGAACTGCCGAGCGAACTGATCAAGTGCCAAGGCTAAATCTGAGCTGATATTAGTTGTAAGCTGCGTGTTACGCTTGATTTGAGCGAAAATTAGATTGCCAGTTGAAGTTCCTATGAGCAGATCATCAACAGGCTGTTCTGTTTCACATCGTAGCCACTCAAGAACCGTATCAGCGGGAAGATCCCAAGGAGGCGTTGAACTTTTTTCAGCCAAAATGTGCACGGATACCCAAGCTGCTACTCGATGCTGAAAATCCATGCCCTCTGCTGCAACTGCTCCTCCTGATTTCTTCATCGCATTATCCTCGATACAGTTCGGCTGTTTTGGCTACACAAAATGTTTACAACATGATCCCATTTTCTGGCTTAATTTAGTGTTTCTAAATAGTTAATTAAAGTTTCCTTCAAATTGGATTTGTTTTATTCAACACCACCGGTACTAATTATTATTGAGTCCGAATTTTCGAGTGCCGAGCTTTTCCTTCCATTTATTCTCGCAGTCGATTACGCCGTCTGCTGTTGTTGTAGCTGGGACGATCTCAAGGATCGAAAACTGAAACTTAGTTGGGTCCAAACCTTGCAGTTTTTTTTTTACCACCGTGCCCATTTATCGCGTAAGTCTGCCATCTGCCATAAATGCCTCTATCTCCATAAGCTGAACCAACGTACAGTTTCCCGGATATCTTGTCCTTTATCAAATAAACTCCATTAACTGAAGAAAGTGCCTTCACCCAAGTGAGATTTGTGTCTGGTAATTTTGTTAATATTTTAAGGTCGTTGAAATCCAAATCCACATGACTGAATGATTGAAAATCTCCAATAGACTTCTTTCCCTTTAATTCCACAACATCTTTATCTTTTGACTGCACCCACTGACCAGTCCCTCCACCCCATTCGATAACCAACCGCTCTGATAAGTCGTCAAGAATGTTATTCTTCTTTAGGTTATACCTGATATGATCGTTAAACCAGCTCTCGGGTAAATCGTGCTTTTGTAACTCCTTTAGAGTTTCATTGGTGAATTGAGAGTTTTCTATATATCCGTGTATATTCACCTTTTTTACCTGGCATACCGGAATTATGATCTGTTTCGGCCGCTTCGGTTCGGCTGAGCTACCACTGATCTATACGTTCCGTCAATATCAAAAAGTAATTAATCGTAATACGTTACCATTGTTAAAGGCAAGAAGTTTATAGGGCTTTTTTACAGTATTTTGCGTTCAAAGCCGTAGCGAGTCGCCTCATTGGCTTGTTGCAGGCCATGAGCCATTTCGGCTCATGATCAGTCACTTCAGTTGGTTTGTCTTGTGGGACTCTGCGCTAAAGGCCACCAAGTCTGAAGCTGGGACATCTTCTGCCTCAAAGTACCACTTTGCAATAAGATTCTCACCCTCCACTCCCAGCACTGTGAGGTTGAAGACCACATCCCTACCCGGGTGGATGCTACTAACAGTATCTCGTGCGTGCTTCAAATTCGCTAGGAAGGAATCGCCTTGTTTGGGCACAGTAAGTTCAACGTGCACGAGAAGAGGCATTTGCTGATTGAAGGTCGCTAACCCATGTGCCGTCGCAAGGACGTCGAGGTGATATCGAAGCAAATTGTCCATGTAACTATCGATCACAATAACTCCCGCCAAGGCACGGACCAAAGCGACCACGAAACGTACTAGACAGCCGATCTGCACTCGGCTCAGGGTTAGGCTGATGCCGTTCATGGAATTTGAAAGCGTCAATGAGTCGCCCGAGACGGAGAAGCTATTGTCATGCACAATCGCATTGCGATACGGGAGCAACTGACTGAAGAGTGCCTCCGAGTAGACGTGAAGGTGCCGTTGGTTCATGAATAAAGGAGGAAACTTGAGCTTGGAGATATTCGAACAAAGCTTCAGCTTGTCCGAAAAACGCCTGGGGACTTTCGAGATGTTCCCTGCTCTCTGATTTTCTTCGAGTATCCACTCGAAAATCATGTCGAGCATTTTGTAGGAAGCCGTGAAAGTGAGAGGTGCCATGGCGTCTATAATCGATTGAGCCGTACTAGCTCCAATGTTATCAGTCATGCTAACATTAACCTTGGCGCCTGGCTTATTGCTTGTGATCTCGATCAAAGATATGTCTTTGCCACCCTCAAACATGTCCTGGCGCTTCGCCAAAAAATCGAGAAGCCATACCTCGTAATCCACCTTGTCTAACAGAATCTGCTGCGCCGCCTTTTTGTACATGCTCACCTCAAAATTGAAAAACAATTATGATGCCCTTGAAGAATTTCCGGTAGTTATTCAACCTCTAATCACGTTTTGACGCTAGTATTAAATTTATTTGTCCATAACGCCGTCATTTCCACTGCTTATAGTATAACCACACCGACAATCTCAAAAAATATTAATCCTTTGCTCACGGGTCTGCAATTCCGATCTGAAAACTTTAGGGCTTAGCATGTGTAGATGTTCATTGGAAATGAGGTGCCTTTAGCTGATTGTTATATGAATTTTATAGCCCTTGGCCGAAAACCCCATGGCTTTCAAGCCTGGGGATGAAGGACTGCCCGGAGCAAAGCGGAGGGGTCTATAAGCATGTCCGCTTTTGCCGAAGGTCAAGGACAGGCATGTTGCCGTCAAGATACCACGGGTTTAACCAGTGGTGAGTCATTCTTTGATGTCTCCAAAGTAACCTGAGTCTTGATTTTTCTTCCACGTTTCTAAACATGTCGGCTGGTGGTTCATAGAAGCCAGTTTAATAATTCGATGTATCAATTGCGTAATTGGCCTAACAGGTTCCTTATTTGAATCAAATTCATTATCCGCATTAGCTATAATGTCGTCAAACAGCGTTTTCAATAATTCTGGTTTTGGCAAATCGTATCCAGTTTTTTCCCTGTAAAGTCTACTTAAATGATCGGATGATTTTTCTTTCGACTCTTGTTTGGAATTCTCAATATCAACAGGTGTAAAAACATATTCGCCTGTATTAATTTTTGACATAGCATGTGCAATCTCTTCCAAACTAAAGTTCTCAAATTCGATGGTCTTTTGCTTCCACAGGTGAATGTATTCTGATTTTGTGACAAAACGATTTTTGTAATATTTCGATGGAGCATTAATAAGCTTGTTCTTGATAATTTCCGTTCTTCCCTCATTATCAAGAACAACAAACACAATTGTTTGCCTGTTATGGTAATAATCTATAAATTTTTCTAATGCTCCATAGCGGTCAAATCCTTTTCTCCCCGTGAAGCCTGCGACGCCGCTGATATTAACTACTTCAACGCCCAGTTTTGGAAAAGAAAGCCCAAAAAGTTCTTCTGAAAGCCTTGGAAACTGCGTCTCCTCCCCATTTCCCTCTACAATAAGTATTAACTTAGGTTTCGGATTGAGATGATATTGATTTGTTAGAAATTCAAGATATTGCAGATCATTATCAGTGACACCCTCTCCATAAAAATCATCTTTTTTCCAACTAATATTTTCATCTGGCGGAAACAGAGTTTCGCCGGTTAATTCTTTATAGAATAGCCGGACCATATGCTCCATTGAGTATACTAATTGAGCCAGCAACGCTTTCCCTTTTAATTTTCTTTTTTGCTCTAAAGACACAAAATTCACCAACCCATACCACTGTTCCAAGGGGTCAATAGATCGGGCATCTATCAAAAGTAACTGATGGATTTGTTTGATGTCATCAATGGACAAGCTAAGATCTTCCAATGCGGACTTCGAGTCCCATTTTTGACAATATTCATTCCAATCCCAATCGTGATAATAGCTCGAAATTGAGAGGCTGATAGTTCTACGATCTGTTTGTGTCTTGGGAAAATAACGATTTGATAATACCTGGCAGATTATCGGGGCAACTTCACCTCTTGTTCCAGTTTTCTTGTGTAACTCAATGACTTGTTTCGCCCACTTTGAAATTCGGTCGGTTAACCTCTCAACATCTTTCTCTGAATAGGTGTAACACCATTCAGCACGCAGTTCCATTCTGGTCAATCCTGTTGTTAGGTTGTAAAGTGTATAGCATTGAAAAATTGAATAATAGCTGACTACAAATTCACGTTTATCTTCGTCATAAAAGTTGTCCCAATCTTCAAAATCACGAGTATGGGGATCCCACAAAATGCCTTCATTCAACCAATTATCTGCATAACTTTTTTCAAACCAAAAATGTGCATATTCTTCTTTAACATCTCCCTGCCATACTTCTCCGTCATTAAGGATACCAAGGTCTTTGTAACGAGTGCCATTGTCAATATATTCAATTTTAATTTTAATCTTTGGAATCTTCACGCGGGCAATCGGGAAAAATATTCCTAATTTCTCAAGTTGTTCCAGTTGCTCCCGGGAAGTATTAATTGATCTGTCTTTGCAATAGGAGATGAACTCGTTTGTTGTCAAAAATGAACAGAGAATAAAATGTTCTTTTTCAATTAAGTTCTGTAATGATATCAGGTTGGACATTAGTAATTATTATCAACCCGTATAATGGGTAGCGAGCGGAGAACGCTGACCTCATGTTGAGTGCGGTAGCTTCGCGCAATCCCGTGTAGTGAATGGCTATCTGTTGTTTTGAGCATAAGCCTTTTTTGTTTTCAATTTATGAATTTTTTCTGCTAAAGTCCATTTTTCAGTTACTCTTAGGTGTTCCTTTATGTTTTCTATTTCAATGTTGTATTCCCGATGAAACGCTTTCGTAGGCGATTCAATTAGCAGTTCAATAATATTTGAGAGACTTCTAAATGCTTCTTTCCATATAGATAGTTTAACTACGTCGAGTTGAGAGATTTGAGTCGTTAAATGATGGTTTATAGCATCATTATCGCTGTTCAGAGCAACGTACCATTGCCCATGGGCTATCTTGTTGCGCAGCAGCCTCGGTGCAGCTATATAGGACTCTATAATCCTCGTGACAGACAGTCTTATATTTGGAATATAGTTTGAATTTGATTGGGTAGCTACATGCTTTAATCCTAACTCCAAGCACTTTAGCCAACCATCAACAATATCTCTCTTAGCTTTTGCCTTGATTTGATAAATTTCATCAAGTGTAAAACCATGCGGCGTGTGAATCAATTTCGAAAAAATTGCCTCTGACCAAGAGCAAAAAACTAAAGCCAAGAGCCGCGTTTGAAGGTTTGCGGAAACAAAATTATCCTTAATTAATTCTCTATTTATTGTGCGTTGGATATGATTCCACGTTGTATTTAACGCACGCACATTTCTTGTTTGAGCCATAAAGATTTCTAATTGTAGATTTCTATCCATTTGTCTCGATTTAAGGCGGGCAAAGAACACTTAGTATTATGCAAAATGTTCTTTGCCCGCCCGGAATCGAACCGGGATTACCTCTGAAATCAGAGGTGTCCTACCATATTAAACGACAGGCTCATAAACAATTATAACATTTTTTTTCTACTGCCTAAGTAACTCGCAGGGGTCGATGGGGTCAATTTTGCATGCTAATTATCATAAGACATCGAGAAGCATTACGGATCCCCTCATATGACAGTTATTTTTGATAATCAACGTTTTTGGCGATTGGTCTCAGGTGTTGACTTTCAGGTGTAAGAGACTTTGTCGATGGGAAAAAATCCTTTCGATATTGCGTGATACACTTTTCGAGAGATCAGTTCTATTTATTCTCGAGGAAGTCTGACCAAAAGTTTCGAATTCGTACAGCTGTTTAGCGGCTCCTTTTCCGCAGCGATTTGCTGCTCAATTATCCGGCTATGAGCATTGGTAATTGCACCCATGTATGGGTTATTATGACAATCATTATGTTGGAAAGGAGTGAAGCTGATGGCGTATTCAGGTAAGACTCAACCATGCCCGTGTGGCAGTGGAAAGGTTTATGAGGAGTGTTGTCTCTTTATAGATACAATACTTGTCGCGCCTGAGGATACAAAGCGAACCATTCCTGATTTAGTTTCGATACTCGGTGGCGAGGGCTGTTCGTCATTCGACCAAGTAAAAAAAGAAATTGAGCACATGATAGAGATAGGGAACGCCGCAGCTCTTGAAGATTTTTGTGGGTTGTCCTCGTATCAGATGAGTCGATTCCTGTACTCTCCTTTTGAGTCAGGCGATCTCATAACTTTCAATGATAATTGCGATGACATTCCCGATTCACCGTTTCTCCGTTTATTCAGACTTATAGTTGATGGGCTTGGAAAACAAGGGCTCAAGGCAACAGCTACCGGAAATCTCCCTCGAAATTTTTGCAGGCAGGCAGCTGAGGCCTATTACAGTGAAGAAGAGTATAAGAAAAGGACAAAGTTCGGGGAACTCAAATCGGAAATGGATTTTGAAGAGCTCAATACTGTCAGGCTAGTTGCAGATATTTCAGGATTTATCAGGAAAGTCAAAGGCAAATTCATGCTCACAAAGAAAGGACTGAACATAATCAGTAATGGCATAGACGGCAAAAGCTTCAAGGAGCTTTTTCTGGCATACGCCGGCAAGTTTAATTGGGGGTACCGGGACCGCTGTCCGGAACTTCACATTGTGCAGATGTCTTCTTTTTTTACTCTTTACATCTTGCAGAAATACGGTGAAACATTCAGGGATGCCTCGTTCTACGAGCACCTCTTCATAAAGGCTTTCCCAATGGCGCTTAACGAGGTGCGGCAACCCCCGATAGGAACCCCCGAGGAAGAGGTCGGATTTTGTTATAAATTAAGAACGCTTGAACGCTTTGCTGAATTTTTTGGGTTCGCTGAACTCAAGAACCTTACCCCTGACCTTTTTAGCAGAAAATATGAGGTAAGGAAAACCCCCTTCCTTGACAGGTGGATCCATTTCAATGTCTGATTAGCTTCAGATACAAGCGCTCAACCTTGCTTCTGGCCCCGGGAGTCTTTCTCAGGAAGGTCAGGCTGGATTTCACGCTCGGGTTATTGTGAAAGCACCGGATATTGATAATACTGGCCATTTCCTTCCAGCCGTAGTGGTCTACCAGATCTGTCAGCATCTTTTCCAGAGTGATTCCGTGCAGCGGATTGTTCGGCTGAGTTTCAGTCATATCAGGGCCTGATGTCATTTTATCTCTTTCCCCGCATAATTGCATGAATGAGCTCGTCCAGCCGCTGCAGAAAGAGGGAACGGTCCTTCGGTTCAAAAGGGGGAGGGCCACCGGTTATGGTTCCCATGTCGCGCAAAAATGCCATGAACTCCCGGTTTGCCAATGCATCTCCGATAGAGTCTTCGTTGTATACCCGCCCCTTGGGATTAAGCACCCTGGCGCCCTTTTTCAGGCAGCGTGCTGCCAGCAGAATATCCGCGGTTACCGCGATATCGGTTTCGGTAATGTGCGTTGCAATCCAATCATCAGCAGCATCGAAACCTTCATGCACGATAATGGGTTCAATCAATGCATCCGGCGGTATCTGCATCGGTGAGTTGGACACAAGATATACCTTCAATCCATGCCGCCGGGCAACGCGGAATACCTCGTTCTTCACAGGACAGGCGTCCGCGTCTATGTATAACTTGATCACAGTGATTCCTTTCATTGCGGACAGATAAGAGGCTCCGATAATTTTAGGGAAATTGTAATCTTGGCGTCCAAGGCGCCTCCGTTCTCCGGGCACAGAGTGCTCACGTCGCCATAACAAAACCTATTGATCATGTCTAACCTCACCGGCTGGACCTCAGACTTATTTCCATGTTATTCCTTCACCAAGGCGCCAAGTCTTACTCCCACAAGCCTCACTTTCTTCTTGAGTTCAAAATGCCCGAGGCAATAAAAAGCCGCCTTCCTTATCTTCTCAAGATTGTCCGTTGTTTCTTCCATAGTGGTAGCCCTTGTATGGGTTTTAAAGTCGTCAAACCGTATTTTTACGGTCACATTTTTACATCTATATCCTCTCTCCCTCAACTCAGCCACCGTCTCACGTGTCAAATCAGCCAAATTCTTTGCAATCGTCTGCCAGTGATCGGTATCCACCTGGAATGTAGTCTCCCGGCTGATTGTTTTTGGTTCCCAATGAGTGACGAGTGGACTGTCATCAATTCCACGAGAGGCTTCATAAAGATAGCGCCCGTAGGAGTTCCCGAAGTTTTCCAAAAGTGTTTCAATGGGGAGAGCAGCAAGTTCTCCTATAGTGCCAATACCCATTTCCTTCAGGGAGGCTTCGGTCTTTGGTCCCACACCCCATAGTTTTCTTACCGGCAATATCCATATACGTTGCTCAATATCTTGTTCTGAAATAATTGTCAGGCCGTCAGGTTTCTGCAAATCGGACGCTATCTTGGCGAGAAGTTTATTGGGAGCTATTCCAATGGAACAGGTTAGGGCGGTGGCTTCCTTGATCTGTTCTTTAATCTCTTGAGCTATCTGTTCCGATGCCTTATCGATATCAGAGAGGTCAAGGAAGGCCTCGTCTATGCCGACATCTTCCATCACGGGACTGAATTTACGAAGGACATCTTTAAATATATGTGAAACCCTGCTATACTCGGCCATGTCCACCGGGAGGAAAACAGCAGCTGGGCACAATTTATAGGCTGTTTTCAGAGGCATAGCGGAGTGTATCCCAAACTTACGGGCCTGATAATTGGCAGTTGAGACTACGCCCCTCCTCGTGGGGTCTCCGCCGCCACCGATGACAACCGGTTTGTCATTTAGTTCCGGACGCCTCTGTTGTTCCACCGATGCGAAAAAGGCATCCATGTCCATATGAAGTATACGCCTCATCCGTTATTATAAAACGGGATAGGCAGTGAGGATGATAAAAAAAATAGGCTGCCTGTAAAGACCTACTGAAAGGTCCCGGATATTTACAGGAGGGTTATTGGGGCAAAAGCTCTGCATGTCACAGCAGGTTGCCAACGCAGTAAAACCTTTTACCTTGTTTGGTAACCTATCCGGACTCCACACTATAGCGTCTCTGCCGAATCCGAAAGGTTTCCTCTGGAACAAATTGGCCGGCAAGCATCTGACCGATTAAGGTGCGTATGGGAATCCCCGGCATTTATGAAACTGATTTCAGACCTTTCGCTCAGCTGTAATGATAACCGTCTCAGGAAGTGTCTTTACGGCAATCTTTCTGAAGCCTGTCTCAGCCAACCAATGTTTGATCTCCCCGGGACTATAACACCTTCCTTTTTCTGTCCCCACAAGCATATTTACGGCAAATAGTGCGCTTTGGGGCGGCGAGGTCCGCGCCTCGTTCATGGGGAAGTCCTGCACCGCCACCCTGCCGCCGGGATTAACGGCTGCTTTGCATTTACGGAGAAGGGCGATATTCTCTTCCGCGGAATATGCGTGCAGGATCTGGCTCAGCAGTATGAGATCATAGCCCGAGCCAATGTCGTCAGCATGAAAATCACCAGCGATGAACTCGATACCTTTCACGCCCTCACGGCGGGCAACTTTTTTTGCAATTTTAATTGTATCGGGAAGGTCAAAGATCGTGGCTTCCACCCCTCTCCTTGCCATGGCAATGGCGTTCGTGCCGGGGCCGCCTCCCAGGTCAAGCGCTGTTCTTACACCTTTAAGTCCCACTGCCTTGATGAGAGCTTCTGTGCGGAGAACTGACAGGTTGTGCATTCCCATGATAAAGGCCTCGTGATCGAAAGCGCCTCGTGCCGGCTGACCTGTCCTCAGCACTTCATCCAAAGCGGAAAAGTTCTGCCACATAATGGAAGCATGTTTTATGATATCTCCCTGATAAAGGCTGGCGCCTTTTACCAGGTAACGGTTGCTTACAAGGGTATTCCGATACAAGCTTTCTTTGCTTTTGCTTAACAGTCCAATACCGGTCAGGGAATCAAGAAGTATCTCTGTTGCGCGGAGGTCGGTCTTCAGCTTTCTTGAGATTTCTACGGCGGATGACGCCTTTTTCAAATTGTCGAACATTCCAAGGTCGTTTGCGGTCAATATAACTCTTGAAGAGATGAACCCCATATAGAGTTTTCTCAGTTCTGCCAGATCATCAGGTACCATTTTGTCCTCCCAGGTGATTGCTTTGATCGGAATCGTCCGACACTGATTCTATATGATCAAGTAATAAAGGCTAGCCCATACAAGGCATCCGGACAGGGCCAGAAGCTTCTCAACCATCTTTAAACGATTATTTGTGAAGATGAAATAGATACTGAGCGGAGAGGTGAGAAAACACGCGGTCAAATAAACCCATTTGAAATTCCTCTTTCTCTCCTGGTCCGGGAACATGGAGCAAAAGGGACATTCCTCCGCGTCTGTAAGACGGTGTCCGCATCGGACGCATCTTACTATACCTAAAAGCTCATCCATCTCTTCATCGTGCATGCAGTCAGTATAAAAATGATTTCTCTTTTTAAGCAATTGGAGGTTAGTGGAAAGCGGCAAACGGCCATCAATTCAGTGGATTTTATTGATGAGCCAGAAGTCATCACGCGACACTTTAGCACTCGCAATTCGCCGTGAATTTTGATGCCCGCTAATGTCCCTTAACGGTCTTAGAGAGTATTAATATACACTCGTATTGATACGTCTCTTAGTGTGGAAGAAACTTTCAGGCATAAAAGAAAATATATGAATTAATACTTACCATTTGTGATATTCAAAACCACTGTTCAGCGTCGAGGATTACCCTGTCAGGAGTGCCGCGGTAGATCAATTTCTTGGCAATATGAAACTGATATGTGTTGGCTATCCTGGAATCTGGGTTTGATATCAATCGTGTCAAGCTCAATTCTCAGCTTCCGGGTCTCTGATAAGTAATCCCTCTTTGTCAGCGGCTGCCAGAAGTTCCTGGTCACTGCTGACAAACAGCAGCCTGTCTTTAATATGCTTCTTTGTCGGTTTATGTTTCCGTCGCCCTGCGGAGATATTTATAGGCGCTAAGCAAGCCGCTCCTTGTTTCATGAGTAATCGTAAATCTTGGCTTAAAAATATCGCATTCTGACAAGTGTTCATGATCTCGCTCCTCATATCCAAAATCGACATTGTAAGTGTTATCTGTCTGGTCCGGCGCGGCGCCCATGCCCTTCAATTCGTTTCTTACGCGTCTGGCAAACTCTGGAGTTATGGGTAAAAGTGTGATAACTCCGATACGGAGTTGTCCATAGATTGCACATTCAACAAGTTCCCTCTTCTTAAAAGTGCAGTCTTCCGGCTTCTTCCCTAAAAATGGTTCCCAATAAGGTTTGCACATGCCATACAAATTACCTTTGTCGTCGTAAACTCTTTTATCGTAAAGGGAGTCATCATGGGGCAAATCAAGGCCTATCTCCTGGATGATAAAATGATGAATCCTTTCAGAATCGGACAATACTTGATCTCCTGCTGTTCTGTCGGGAACAATCATGCTTCGCATTTTGGCTTCAGCCTTATTCAGGCTCGAATACATTCCGAGGTTCATTTCGCTTGTATCGACAGGATAATCTGCCTCATCAGATGGATATGTGGTCACCGTTAATTCATAGATGACGTTCTGTTTTTTCTCGATGCTTCCCTTCCTCATAAGCCTCCCCACAATTTTCAAACAAAGTTCAAATCATGTCCTTAGGTATGTGGGCTTATTCACCACCTTTATTGTGTTTTTTCTTATCTCGCCTTGTAAAGGTATTTCTTCTTTTCCTCCATGCATTAAAGTCAGCCCAGTGGCTGTTTTTAAAATCTTTCAAACAACTGTTAAATGTTCCATATCCGGTACACGGAGGCCAAACTCCAATAGATGGTTTCTTGAGAACTCCGCACAAAACCGCTTCCGATAAAACTGTTGTTTAGCGGGGGCACACTGTGCACCATTAATGCCTGTCCAATGTTTAGTTCCAAAAGTAACTTTGTATTTGTGGTAAAAATATCACAGGCTCGGGTTGCGGGAAATGGAAAATATTCTTACAGGCAAACACCATGTGCTGTAGAATCGGAAACTTACACACGATCTGACATTGACCGATAGGTCAAGTCCCATCTTTTACAATTTACAACACTTTTGATTTTGCTGAATTTAACGTTTTATCCATAGCTGGCGATTAATTCCACACAGAATGTAATTTCAGCTTTGTCTCCGATGTGTCTATCCTGGATATCTCTGCATGAATTAGGCAGAGGCTATCTGACCTGAGCTTACATTTAGTCCTTCGGTTTCCCTATAGTATCTTGCAAGCTCTTCGAAAAGGTGGATATTATTGCTGTTGTTCGTTGTTCCTTTAAGTCCGGGCCGTCCAACAGTACAACGCAACCTATCCGCAAGAAAGCGCCGTAAAGCAAACAGAGAAATCGGCCCTTGGCCTGAGTCAATTTCAACATTGATCTCATCAGCACCCAAAGCTTTGGCCAAAGCCGAAGGATTAACAAGCCTCACGGTTGGGCCCTTATCTTTAATTGTTCTTGCCATTTCGTTCACCTCTCCCGGTCATATTTCTGAATCTGGTAACCCTGGAGAAAAGCTTCAGACTACCTCTTGTGACGCAGCTCTTATTTTACCGCATCTTTCAGTGACTTGCCAGCTGAGAACTTCGGGGCCTTTGAGGCTTTGATCTTCAAAACTGCGCCTGTCTGAGGATTGCGTCCCTGCCTCGCAGCCCTTTTAACTATTGAAAACGTCCCGAACCCAACCAGCGCAACCTTGTTGCCCTTCTTCAGGGTCTTCTTAACGGCATCGATAAATGAATCCAGGGATTTCCCTGCTGACGCCTTTGAAATATCGGCGTCCTTCGCCATCTTTTCTATGAGTTCTGCCTTTGTCATAAATGAATACCTCCTGGAAATGATTTGGCACATATTATACACCAGATCATGCTATCGCCTTACTTCACGGGCGCGTTAACAATGGCATTCAACACAATCGTTCATCGTTTTTGGAGAACTCCGAACCGATCCATCCCTGATACCCTCATCGGAACCATTACCGATTGGTCCGCCATTATGGCCGACATCAAATAATTTTTAAAAAATTTTCATTGTTTGTCATTTTCCCCCTTGACAAATCCCCCCAGATTTCTACAAAGGAGTACGCACTAACAACCAAACAAACAGCACGGAGGAAGCATGTACATCAAAAAAGAAGACTTTGAGTATCTGGAAGGATTGAGCAAGGGTCTCGATGAGGCAAAGAGGAGCAAGCTTTTATCCATTATCAGGAAGGCCGCAAGTAAGAGGCTCGGAGAGGACGTCGGGAAGATCGATATTGTCGATGACACCATCTTTGACGAGCGGGGCATCGAACCCGGAGAGTTCATAACCAGGACAATGATCAAAAAGGCTTATAAGGAAGCAAAGGGGGCCAGCTAATATGGATGATGTAGTACAGACCGTTTACGTTGTCGATACCAGCGTCCTCATCGCGGACCCCGAGGTGTTTTTCAGACTTGGCCGTAGTCAGATTGTCATCCCGGCCGCGGTCATTCAAGAGCTCGATGGCCTGCAGAAGAGCTCAAACCCGGCCAGGGCAGGAGCGGCCACAAGGGTGAAGGGACTCCTTCATGAATTGGGCGGCCGCCTGGACGAGGCATACAGGGCAGCGACATATACAGGGGCCACAGTAAGAATATTCGGCAGGTACATGATAATCCACGGCCTTGCAAACTACACGGACAACAGAATAGTAGGCACAGCCCTGAGACTCAAGCTGGAGACCGGCAACGCAAATCCAATTGTGCTGCTGACCATTGACGCCAAAATGAGACAAGTTGCCCGGGCGCACGGGATAAATGCGGAGAATTACCCCTTTGGCCTGAAGAGTGTTGCCGATAACCCAGACAAGAAGCCCGGCTTATTCAGGCACTGAGCTGCCCCGAATAACAAGGCTGCATAATGCCGTGGAGGAGAATAATGAAACAGATGAAATCAGACCTTAAAGCACTGGAGCCGGTCGATACCTTTTTCCTGCTGAACTCGGCCGACCTGAGGAACGCCAAAAACCAGAAACTTTTTCTTGCCGTCACTCTTGCTGACAAAAGCGGCCAGATAAGCGGATATGTCTGGGCCAATCCTGAAGAGGTCTCAGCCCGCCTGAACGGCGTCACCTACGTACATGTAAAAGGAACGGCAAAGGCATATAATGGCGTCCTGAACCTGCAGATCGACTCCATCAGACCGGTCGCCGAAGAAGAAGTTGACGTTTCTGACTTCCTGCATGTCGTACCCGGCGGGATCGATCTGTGGCTGCAGCGGATGTATGACCGCATCGGACTTGTCAGGGACAGCCATTGCAAGACACTAATATACTCATTTCTCTCGGACCCACAGTTCTTCGAAGCGTTCAAACAATCGCCGGCCGGCATGACTTTGCACCACAACTACACAGGCGGCCTCCTGGAGCATTCAGTCAATACGATGTCTCACGCTATACATATGGCGGAACATTACCCTGGAATCCTCGACAGGGACCTGCTGATTACCGGGTCGCTTCTGCATGACATAGGGAAGGTCCGGGAGATGACCGGCGGGATAACCAGATCTTATACCACTGAAGGTAAGCTGATGGGCCATATATCGATAGGCCTCATCATGCTGGAGGAGAAGCTGAACCGGATGAAAGAACTGCCGGCTGAAACCGGGCTTTTGCTCAAGCACATGATTCTTGCCCATCATGGCAGCCTCGAATTTGGCAGCCCCGTCAAGCCGTCGACTCCGGAAGCGCTGGCCCTGCACCATATCGAAAACACCGATGCCAAGATGAACCACATCTACGGAATTTTCAAAGATTCCGATCCTGAAAAGACGTGGAGCTCCTATGACAGGCATTTCGGGGGCGAGATGTATCAGAGGAAACCTGCAAAAGATGCAGTTAATCAGGTCAGGGAGAAGGCCTGCATGAGGCTTGTCCACGGGCTATGAAGTCTGAATGACTTTCAATTTGACCGGGACTGTCGCGAACTTGGCAGCAGCAGGAAATACATTGAAACCTAAAGACAAGGAGATTGACATGGGCAAAATAGACAAAATTCTGATAGCTGGCGTGGCAGCGGCAGTCCTTATTTTGTTCGTATGGACTGAATGGGACAACCATAGAGACAAAATAGTAGTTTCCAGCAAGTCCGCCGGTATCGCGCAAACGGCGCAGTTCTTCAGGTCATTCGTTGTAAGCGCGTCGACAACCCAGATAGTAACCGATAAGGGAACGTTCCTGGCCGACGGTACCTTTCAATTAATCAAGGGGGATGAGCTTTTTATTGAAAAGCGTGCTTCCGGGAAACGGTATATTTGCGACCATAACAATGGCACATGTAACGAACTGGAATAGAAGATTTATACAGGGAGGAAACGAAGGGGGACAATGATGAAGCTTGAATCCAATGGCCAGCGCGACATGGGTTTGTGCAAAGGGCTTCCCTATGCGTTTAAGCGCCAACCAGGCAATCGCGCGAAGCAAGTAACACTGTAAGCAATGAGGAGGATAAACATGTTCGACGATATGCAGAAAGGCCGCAGGGTATTGCTCCAGGGCAAATACGAATTCCTCAGAGCAACACCTGTGACAGAAGGGTTAATGGCATTCGGCTTTGCCTGCGGCGACGGCTGGCTGCCAATACTGGAAGATCTGTTTGAGAGAATTGATGAAGAAGTAAAGAGGTCCGCACTTACAGACTTCAAGGTCGTGCAAGTCAAGGAGAAGTTCGGCGGCTTAAGGGTTTATGTGGAAGGAGGGAACGACGCTATTGAAGAACTGATAGCCGCGGCCTCGAAGAAGGCGGAAGCGACTTGTGAGGACTGCGGGAAGCCGGGCCGGAGAAGGACAACCAATAAGGGTAAATTACACGCGTGGATGAAAACGCAGTGCGACGCATGTTTTACATTGAAAATGCAGAAATAGCGGCAAAAACGGGCTTGTACGCCAATAGAGAATAGGGTGGCGAAGCGTGAAGGAGGGATGCAATGGATGAAGAAGCATTAATGGAAATATACAGCAGGGTATGGGAGAAGATCGAAACGAAGCTCGGGCATAAGGACTTTAAGATACATCCGTTGCTTCCGGCAGGGTACCGGGGCGATGAAAAGCCTGAAGACATAGCAAGCATCAACGTTCACGCAAAAAATAAGAAGGTGACGGTTGAGTTCAAAGACGGGCACGAAATTGAAGTTGGTTTCGATCCGGAAGGCAGATACAACGAATGGGCTCACGGCGCAAGGGTGGCTACGCCCGAAGAAAGGGAGGCATCCGCCAAACGCCAGGCCGCCAGGGACAAACTGATAGAGGCGCACCGGCGGGGAGAGATGTCCGACAAAGCCTTTGATGAGGCAATAGAAAGAGAATGGCAAAAGGGGGAAAAGGAACTGAGGAAACGCTGGAAAGAGATGCACAGGAAGTGAAGAGCTGTGCTTAACGAATTGTATAAGCTGCCGGCATAGGGCGCAGTGCTTTTAAGTGCCATACAGCGCCGGCAAATCAAAGGGGAGGTATCGATGAAATTGCAATGGACGGAAGACAAGAGCTTGTCACCGCATCAAGTCCGGTTTTTGGTGGTCGCAAACACGCTGCTGATCCCGGTCAACCTTCTGATCAATGTGGTCATCTTCACACTGTCGGGAGCTCTTGTCGGCTGGTTAGTAGGGAGCACTTTTATGGGGTCCTGGATAGCGGCGGGCCTGAATCTCGCGCATGTGGGCGCCGGGAGCGGGGACATCTTTAAGCTCTCCGCTTTATTGGGGTTTGCCGCCTGTTTTCTGAATAAAGGGGGCGGCGCGAAAGCTAAAACTTAATGGAAAGGGGCCGCAATATCAGACTGCCGGTCGTGACGGAACAGAAGTGTACGGCATGCGAAGCCCGTCTCGATATTGAAGCAATGTACGCCAACCTTCTTGAGCCGGCCAGAGAAGATGAACTGGGCATCCCTGAAATAAGGATTGAGTGCCCGCACTGTAAAAACATAATAGAGTGGCAGATCAGATACGATACTTAAGGCAGATGATTGGTACATTGGACATGGCAAGAGGGGGGATAACATGCAAAAACTAAAGAGAATTGTAATAGCCGTTCCGGCAACGATAGTCATTATTAGCATTGCAGTGATTGTCTGGGAAAACCACAGAGATAAAATTGTCATCTCCAGGGAGTCTGCCGGCATCGCGGAAACAGCAAAGTTTTTACCCGGAGGATTTTGGGATGAACCTAAAACTAAGATAACAACCGACAAAGGTACTTTTTTAGTGGATGGTACTTTTCAGTTATTCAAGGGCGATGAGCTTTTCATTGACAAATGCGCCTCCGGCAGGCGCTGCATATGTGATCATAAGAATAACAGATGTAAGAAATTCGAATAGAAGATTCACTCCCGGCGCAGAGAGAGCACGAGGATGGAACAGGCCACTTAATGATAAAAACAGGGGATCCGGTTACAGCTTCAGTAAGCGAGGAGGTATAAATGTCGAATAAGAACAATTGGTTTTCAGCGGAGCGGATCGGCCATGGCACCAAAGAGTGGGCTGACTATAATATCAATATCGGCAAGGGCTGCAGCCATGGGTGCCTTTATTGCTATGCAAGCGACATGGCCCTGAGGTTTGGCAGGATCAAGGACCGGGAGGAATGGCTCAATGAGGTGATCGTATATAAAAACGTTACAAAGGGGTACAGGCTGAGAAAGGGGGTCATCATGATGCCGACAGCGCACGATGTTACCGGCAACTATCTGCCGCACGTTGTCAGCGTGCTTAAAAAGATACTTGCAGCAGGCAACCAAGTGCTGATAGTGAGCAAACCGCACTATGACTGCATAAAAGAAATTTGCAGGGAATTGAGCGAATATAAAGCGCAGATAGTTTTCCGGTTCACGATAGGAACGCTCGATCCAGTTGTCAGCAGGTTCTGGGAGCCCGGGGCGCCGCTTCCCGAAGGGCGGCTTGAGTCTCTGGCCTATGCCCGCTCGCAGGGCTTTGAAACAAGTGTCAGCATGGAGCCTATGCTCGGGGGAACGGACGACGCGATCAGGACCTTTCATGGCGTTGAAGGACATGTGAGCGATAAAATATGGGTGGGGAAAATGTCCCTGCCTCGCCGGCGCGTAGATATATCCCGGCCCGACCTTTTGAAAGCTGTTGAGGAGATAGAACTGCTGCAGAGCGATGAAGAGATAAAGCGGCTATATGGTCATCTCAACAGCCATCCAAAGATAGCCTGGAAGGATTCCATTAAAAAAGTCATGGTAAAAAAATGGGCCTCATGAATCGTATGGAGGAAAGCAAATGCAAACAATGGGCACTATGAACGACAGGCTGCGCGGCCTTGATTATGCTGACATGGCGTTACCGGCAGGCCTGCCGCCGCTGTCCCTGCTGGGATGGATGCTTGCAACAAGCGTAAGGCATGATCAGGAGCATTCACACATTTATTTCGGCGCCGCATTTATCTCGTTTGCGGCTTCATACGTTACTGCTTATAGCTACAGGAACGTGTTGGAGCGCATGGAATGGGATGAGCCCGGCAGGCTCAAAGGGGAATAAGCTCGCTATGAAACTAATTTTTGTAACCGACTTGCACGGAGACGAGTGGAAATATAATAGGGTGCTTGAAACAGCGCGAGAACTTAAAGCTGATGCGGTCATAAACTGCGGGGACATGCTGCCCAAGGGCAAGAGGATACTGGACCAGGGCGACTTCATCAGTAACTATCTGGACAGCCATTTCGCCGAATTTAACGCAGCCGGTATCCATTCCCTGTGCTATTTGGGCAATGACGACCTGGCCATTTACGACGGCATCTTTGAGAAAACCTGCTCAAAATATCCTTATATCCATAACATTGCTCAGCGAAAGTTGACGATAAAGCGATATGAGTTCATAGGGATGAACCTGGTCGATTATTATCCTTTTTTGCTGAAAGACCGCTGCAGGCGGGACACTGAAGATTATGAGTTCCCGATGCAATACGGCAAAGGACTGTTATCCACGCCAATGGGACTGAGAGAAATCCGGGACTGGTTCAGTTATGCGCGGACACTGCACACTATCCAACAGGAGATGGACCGGCTGCCGAAGCCTAAGAATATGGCCAAGAGTGTTTATGTGATCCATATGCCGCCCTATAAACTTGGTCTCGACAGGTGCGCGCATGGCGAGGAGGTGGGCTCGAAGGCTATTTACGATTTTATTCTTAGACATCAGCCGCGGCTTTCGCTGCATGGACACATACATGAGTCCCCTGAATTAACCGGTAAATGGCGCGCCGAACTAGGCAAAACCATCTGTGTCCAGCCCGGGCAGTCCAATACCGGGCTGACCTATGTAGTTATTGATTTGAGTACCATGGAGATGGAGAGAATCCATGTTGACAGGGATAAATAGGCCCGTCAAAATTGGAAGCGAGCTTTGTCATCTGCAGATTGGAAGTCAGGTCTGCCAAAGCTTGGGTAAAGCAACGAAATCAGTTGTTGAGGCTTATGCAGATTGCTGATTCATTGGAACAAACAAAAAAGGGAAACTCTCGGACATTCTCACAGCGGAACAGCGGCTTAAAGAAAGAAAAGGGATCCGTCATGAGGAAGCAAAAAGCCATGTGTTGAAAAAGATACGGTCGGTAAAAGGCAAAAAATGAAACGAGTCGGTCAAAGAAAGGTTATCCCTCAAAAGGGCTTTAAAGCAGAAAAATCCGGCTTCCTGGATATGCGTGCAGCGATCAATCAATACCGGATTGTTTGCAAGCCCGGAGTGTATAGGTTCAGAAGTTTTGAAGAGGCGGAGGAATGGCCGAGAACAAGAGAAAGGAAAAGGTAAAATGACAAAAAAGATTAAAGACATTGGACCAACAGCAAGACTCATTAGCCCTGAAGCCGTTACAAAGGCGCTGGGGGCGGAAGAAATCACTGACCCTAAAGTGATTGCCGGACTTAAACTTATACGAAAAGCCACCCTGGGGCCGGTCGGCGGAGGGCATGAATTAGGATGTGACGATATGGCAGCAATAATTGCTGACAAACTTTTGGGGAAGGATGCGCCCTTGCATTTAAGAAGGCCCCAGGCGGAGGAACTATCCGCCCTCAAGAGAGAACAGCTCCTTGAACTTATGAATATCAAGAAATTCCCTATCCCTGCAAAAGTGCGGCGAAAGATTGTTGCGAGCATAGGGGAGACAATAGTAAGTCGCATGGAAAAGCGCCGGCAGCTTGCCGAATCAGTTGCCAGGGCCGAACGAGAAGGTCGTTACGAAGCGACTGAACATGCAACGGGAATTTTACTGCGGAACATGCTTAACGAGGCAGTGCAACAGGGGATATATAAAGGAATGGGAGAAATATTAGATCTGGTTTATGAAAAGGTCAGGAGGAAGCTCCGGCACACTGACTTTAAGATACGTTCCTGGTATCCGGCCGGATACCAAGGCTATGAAAAGCCGGAGGATGTAACACACATAACCGTTGACACAAAAAATAAGAGGGCGACTGTAGAGTGTAAAGACGGGCATAGCATTGAATTTGGGTTCGACCCCAAAGGCCTGTACAATGAGTGGGCACGTGGCGCACGAAGAGCGACACCGGAAGAAATGGAGTTTGTCGCCAAACACCAGGCTATCCGGGATAAACTGATTCAAGCTCATAGGGCTGGGGAGATCACTGATAAAGATTTCGATGAGGCGCTGCAGAAGAATTTAAAAATATGTGAGAAGGAATTGAAAAGGCGTTGGAAAGAGCTGCAGGGAAAATAGAATGAAGCATGTTGACAACGGCAAAGACAAGCCCCGCCCTGAAATCCCTCTTTAGACGCTGCGAGGCCGTCTCCGCAGCAAAACCGGCCGCCTGGAAAAGTCATACTTATTCTGTAGGGCATTCCATGACTTTCTTTCGTCCCTTGTCATTGTGCCTCTTTACTCGTCGGCTGCCGGCTTAGCATCGGCGAGACCATGAATAATCGCAACAGGCTTCCCGCGCTCGGTGACAACCACCTGTCCGCCCTTCTTCACCATGGCGAGATATTCAAGCAGCTGATCCTTTAAGGCCTGCACTTCAACCGATACGGTATGTGCTACCACCTGGTCTGTCTCTTCGTCTTTTGCCTCTTTGTCGCTCATTCTGCCTAAATAGTCCGCTAAAACTATTGCCAGCGCGAACACAATTATGCATATATACGGAATCAGAATAGGATCCATATTTCATTTCCCCCCATGAAGTTATTAAACAATGCATTGCCTGTTGCGCATGTCCCGTGCTGTTATCCTTTAGGTCCGTATCACCCGCTTATGCGTTTGCTCAAACATCCATAAGCCGGTACAAATAAAACAGGCATGAGCTCTACGGTCTTCTACGGCTTTTCCGGTTACCGCGCAGGCTAACGCGCAAGCTCTTTTTCCACCGACTTGAACAGCCTGGCGTAAAAAGCCACGTCGTCGATGGTTTTTTCTTCCTCTTTAGTCCGAGTTGCCTGCGACGAGGTTTTTATAGGAGTCGGGATGATGAGAAGGTGAAAATACTCGTTTCTGACACGGATCTTGTTTACCGACTGCACGGCCGAGGCGTAAATGGTGGATTTTCCATTGCCGGCTTCCTTCACTGTCAGGGATATGGCAAGGGCGATCGTCTTGTCTCCGTCGGTAAAATACTTGCCGGCTACAAGCGCCCTGCCGTCATCTTTTTCGATTCTGAAATTGTCCATCATTATCGCCCTGCTTACTGCCCCATATAATGCATCAGGCGCAGCAGCAAAGGTCCTTACATTGGGACTGTTTGCATCATCAGCAGTAAAAGCATTGTCATACGTCCGTATCTCGGCGCATGCGCTTGCCAATACACAACAAAGCACTGCCATTGTCAACAAAAGTCTGTTTACCATCATTGTCCTCCATCCATTCGTTATCATTCAAAGTACCGGGAATGCCGGTCTATGCCTCAATATCTTCCTATCTGATTGCTTGACAGTCATTTAACTTCAAAGGTTATCGGTCCGGCCGTTCAAAACTCATTATGGTCCGGTCAGTCGGTAAAACAGTTCAGCGATCGGCATGCAGAGCATTGTGACTGAGCTTGTTTGAACCAGTAGCCCGAGCACCTGGTAGCGGGTCACACACTCCTCTGTTATGACGATGTGGTAGTGTCTTCGGATATTCTCCCGAGTGGCAGCCTTCTCGCTGTTCCATCCGAGAAGATGCACCAGCATCGAGAATATCCAGAGTCCTATTATCTGCTGTATCACTGTACTCGCCTCCTATCCTCTTTTGCAGGGACTTGGGGGTCCTGCTGGCTTCCGATTCTCTTAAGGCCTGCTTTCATCTGTTTCATTGTTTGTCTCCTCGCTGGCACTATGCGGCCTTGGTATCCAGGGACGGCTTGGTGCGTGAATAAGGTTTTGTGACCGGGTTATCGACAAAATGGTTCGGAGTTAAGGGATAATTCTGGGCCTTCATGCCGTATGACCGGGCAACGTTGCGCATGTTGCCATCCGTGGTCAGGACAATGACATTGGCGTTGCCTGTCTCAAGCTTGAGTCTGAGGGCGGCGCCCACTATTTTGTTGTCAGCGTCGCTTGCAAGTCCGTCGATTGTCATATATCTGCTGAATATTCTCACAATGGATCCTGAAGATGTACTTGCTCCGTGGGCTATGTCCTGGCTGCCGCTCAACCCATCTAAAATCCGCGTCACCCTTCTTGCCGCTCCGGCCCTCGCTAGGTTTGTGCTTTTTTTCAGACCGTCGAGCTCTTTCATTACCGCCATTGGGATGAAGATCTGACTGCGGCCAAGCCGGAAAAAGACTTTGGGGTCCTCGATCAGCACGCTGGTATCTACGACATAGATATAGTTAAAGTCCTCTTGTTTGATGTACATGTTCCCTCGTGAATCGGTTATTTGATTTTTGGCCATGCTCATTTATGTGGAATTGGAAGTGTTTGTCAAGGAAGAAACTGAAAATAGATTGGATTTGTTTTGACGCCTGATCAGCCGATCAGCTTGAGGAAGAGGTTAGGAGTAGCTGAGTGTCTACTGCGACAAAGCGTCATTATGTGGAGTAAATTTCCGCTGAGATCCTATCTAAAAAGGATTGAAGGCGAATACTTCACATAACGGAGAACTCCACCTGCGCACGTAAGCGGATTCGCAACTAACAAAGACTTTGTCCAGTACTATGCGCCTCCTTTTCTGGCTACAGATTGGTGCTGTTCCTTAGATTGCTCATGACCCGTGACGGCAAGCAGTGTTTGGTACAAATGAAAATGAATAAAAAAGCTCAGCATCTGAAAAAAATCAATTTTGTCCCGAAATACCCATGGCCTATTGGGCTCATTGAGATCGACGTTATGATCTCGATATAGCACCGACAACATAACACTTTCAGAGATTTGAAACTCTATCAGGTTTCAACCCGAATAAAACACTAGGGGAAAGACTGAAGGGCGAGAAGTACAGCCCATACTGCGTTTTTTCCAAGGGATCAAATGACTCAAAATTACGGGTCGAAAGGAGGACGTAGACAGGAGGCGATATATTAAGGTAATACCGTTTTCGTTTCTTCTCCTTTTTTCCCCCCTTTAGTTGAAGGCTGTTACTTAAGTTTCCCCTTTTCGCCGCGCGGTAGCTTAGCGATTCAATTAATAAATACTGTTGCATTCGAGCGCCACTCTGCCCCAAAAGTCGTCGACTTTCGGGGACACCGCATCTGCGCCTGCTGTTTTGTTGTGCACCTTCCCCGTACGCAACGGGGTCTGCGAAGAGTTGATAAACTCTTTGGGGTAGAATGGTACGCCTAAGTGGCATGAGGTAATTTTCACTATCCGCGCATCTTGACAATCCGCGCATCTTGACATTGACATTTACATTTGCGCTGCTTTATCGTATTGCTTTTCAAGGGGAACCATCATGCAAAAACTTTATTTCATATTTTCATCTCGATTCTATGCTGTCTTATGCGTTTTAATTTTAGGTCTTGCAATATTTTCATCACTTCCTGCTGATGCTACAGACCAGTTCACCTTGACAATAGCTACGCAAGGTTCTGGGGCTGGCAATGTAACGACGAGCACAGGAACTGTCAATTGGAGCAGTAACACAGGCACGATCTCGTACAACAGCGGGACACAAGTAACGCTCACAGCCACTGCCAGCAGCGGTTCCACCTTCACCGGCTGGTCTGGAGCGTGTTCGAGTCAGTCCTCGAGTGCCACTTGCGTTATTAACATGAACTCTGCTCAAACTATAACCGCCAACTACGTTCTTGTGGGGACAACTCCATTCGGCGATGTTCCGAGCACGGAGTCGTTTGTAAGCTATATAGAGGCGATATACAACAACGGCATTACGACCGGCTGCGGCAACGGTAACTACTGCCCTTCCGACTCCGTTACCAGGGACCAGATGGCTGCCTTCCTTGTCAGGGCAACACAAGTTGCAGCAGGACAAAGCACTGTAAACTTCACCTGCAATGGAGGTGTGTCTGGAGCGTCGATAAACTGTGCAACAACAACCGCTTATTTCAGCGACGTGCCTACGACAGATCAGTTCTTCCCGTACGTCCAGAAATTGAAAGAGCTTGGCATTACGACCGGCTGCGGCAATGGCGACTACTGCCCTTCCGACTCTGTTACCAGGGACCAGATGGCTGCCTTCCTTGTCAGAGCAACACAAGTTGCAGCAGGACAAAGCACTGTAAACTTCACCTGCAATGGAGGTGTGTCTGGAGCGTCGGTAAACTGTGCAACAACAACCCCTTATTTCAGCGACGTGCCTACGACAGATCAGTTCTTCCCATACGTCCAGAAGTTGTATGAGCTTGGCATTACAACCGGCTGCGGGAACGGCAATTACTGCCCTTCTGAAAATGTTACCAGAGACCAGATGGCGGCGTTTCTTTCGAGGGCGTTTCTGGAGATGGTACCCGTAATCAGCTGGATCAATCCTACTACTGCTGTGTCGGGTTCACAAATGGCTGTTTTTGGATCAGGGTTTAATCAGTGGACTTCCGTCATGATAGGAAATGTCTCAGCAAATAATGTTCAGGTGGTTTCCAATAACAGCCTTATATTCACTGTGCCATACGCGATAGATAGTAATGGAAATCTCGCTTCCCTTAGCGGGATATATGCTCTTAAAGTAAATGGAAGGCCTTTTGCTAATGTGACTATTACATCATCTCCCCAGAGTAATCAGTCTCCGGGAGCCGTTGCCACAAATATGGGAAATGCCATTGCCCAATCCCTGAACACATCCCCAAAGCTTTTCAGTGATGCAGTGGCACAGATTAGCGCAAACATCAGTGACCCACAGACTGTACAGATGCTCAACAACATGGCTGGGATTCAACCAGATATTGTGGCATTCTTCACTAATGAATTCCCTCAGCTTCTGAACGGGATGGGTGCTCCCTCACTTGGTGTTTTGGAAGGCTCGCTGTTGGCACAACAACCATCTCCAGTTTCACAGGTGACCGCGCAGTTACCAAGGGTAAAGGTGCCTGTCACGGACCCAACAGACGGAAATCAGTTTCTTGACGACCGCGCTGTTGAGATAGCGCAAAGCAGCGGATTCCAAAGTTCCCTTAATATCTTGGATAAAGTGGCTTCCGCCTGTGCTATAGTTATGGCTGAAGTCTGTGGTCCGGTGTCCCTTGTAACTTCAGCTGTGAAATTCTTTGTGGACATGGCGAATTCTGAAGAAGGGAAGATAGGTGATATAACGTTTGGCTCCAGCCCCGCATCTGCTCTTTTAAACGATAATTCAATTGAAGTCGGCAATAATCAAACTGTAACGGTTTATCCAAATATAAATATTGAATATACGTATGATCCTGCAAGTGATCCTAGATATAATGTGCCTATTGCATACTTCCAATCCATGATGGAACAATACTCAAAATATGGCTACCTGATAACAATTTTGGGGAAACTTAAGGATTCTGTGGCTTTAATTGAGCAGATGCCAAAGATGACAGTGGAACCGACCGATACATGGCAATTCAATTTTACACCATATTTAAATACCCTTCAATGCCCTTCCGGCTGGGTGCAATTTGACCTTTCCGGAGATGTGTCATGGAAGTCCGGTGCCTATGACGACAATTCGTTTACCTCTAGCAACTGTTGGATCGGCTTGCAGAACAAATACCTAAGATTTGATGAACAAGTGTTCTCTTTAAATTCACCTCTCCAAGTAAACAAAGCCAGTACATATTCAATTTCGGGCACAGTACAAAACATGGTTTCATCCTCAGTGGCACTGGGCATCCCAAGTGTGACAATGACCCTAAGTGGAAATCAGAGCGCCACAGTAGTGACTGATGCAGGTGGCAACTACAGTTTTAAAGGCTTGATGCCTGGTTCTTATACAATTACACCGAGCCTGGCAGGATATACCTTTAGTCGTTCACCCTTGACGTTGACGGTAAACAGCTCGGATTTAGCGGGCGAGAACTTCACTGGCACTACTCAATTGGATCTAACTGTGACTCTGAGTGGAAGCGGGACAGGAAGTGTGTCATCGAGCCCATCTGGAATTTCCTGTGGAACAACGTGCAATAAAAATTTTCCTGGTGGTACGACGGTAACGCTGACGGCTACTGCTGATTCGGGCTCAACTTTATCAAGCTGGTCCGGCTGTGACAGCACGAGCGGCAACACCTGTACCGTATTAATGAACGCTGCAAAAAGCGTGACGGCGACATTTATAGCACCATATACCCTGACGATCACAACATCCGGTACAGGCAGTGGCACAGTTACAGCCAGTTCCGGAACGATAAGCTGGAGCGGTAATACCGGTACGGCTTCTTACAACAGTGGCTCAACGGTAACGCTGACGGCAACCCCCTCTACCGGTTCAACCTTTACGGGTTGGTCCGGAGGCGGATGCTCAGGCACTGGCACTTGTACTGTCTCAATGACAGCGGCAGAGAGTGTGACTGCGACGTTTGGCCCTACGTATACCGCGATTTATGTGGATAGTTGTTCGTGTGATAGCCCTGGGGGCAGATTGACAATCAGTATTCCGGGATATGGCATCGTTTATGACAGAAACGGATATCCATACTCGACTCCGTTTTCAGCCCCTAGCGGAACTACTCTAACAGGTACAATCACGAATACAGAAGCATGTAACTTTACAGGTCCATACAGTTTCGTATGTGCGATACGTTTCTATAACGGGTTCCCAGTAGAAGGGAATCCACCTCCTAATTTGATAACATGGTTTCCTCCGTCTTATAGCGGCAGTTTTCAACTCGTGGTTCCATAATAATATTGAGATTTCAACATCCAGAATATCTACTCCAACCACCGTATCAGGTACAATCCAAGCTGTGAGGAGCCGCAAGTCTCCTCCTGCTCATGCGAGACTGCACGTGAAGGAAGCTTCTCTGTAGTCTTTTCAGCTACCGGAAGCCCTTCAGACTGAAGTCAAACCCCCTCTCTGTTCCATACCCATATTCGTCTTGTCAGGGCGCTTATCAAAGCCCAGTTCATTAAGTACACATATAGCTTTTTGTGTGTCTTCAAACAGGCGTACCGGAAACTCACATTTGTGCAAACACACCACTTCGACTGCCAAGACTTCACCGAAAGGGTGATTCACCCATTGGAACATCCTCTTCCCGTTATGACTTGCCCCTCCCCAACAGATGATATCCTCACAGCGGTCCTAAAAGTGCTCTCCTAATACGTTGGTTACGAATGGAATAAAATAGTTATTAAACTGGACACTCCCGTTGTTTACGGGAAGTAATCTTGCGCTTGCAGTAATAATGTCACGGGCTTGTCCTGCATAACTGCGATAATAGCGGGGACAGTCAGGTGTTAAGCCACTTTTTATCATCAGGAGGAAAATGGTACAATTGGCGTGCTGCTGTCAAAAATGGATTCAGAACTTGTGACATATAGCGTAGAGCATCGCAGAGCAATTGGCTCTATGTAAAGGGCATATCTAAAAGGGGGAGGTTATGTTGATCAAGATAACTGCAGCACTTGTCTTTGTCTTTTTGTTTTTGTCAGGGCCTTTTTCTCACGCTGATGATTCTATCTCGAAAGTACCTGTTATTAATTCCGCGTCTGCAACACTGAACTTACTGATGATTGGAGTGATGAATGTCCCGCCTGGTGATCCAATTATTTTTGTCAATGGCAAAGACGTCACCGCTCAACTGACGCTGGAAACGGGATCGGAGCAAATGAAGTTCTATCAACTTCAAGGTTCACCTGACCAATTCAACCTGTCTGTCGGGAAAAACGACATAGTCGTAAAATACGGCGGAACTATTCTTCCGACTTTCCACTTTAAATACACCGTTGCGCAACAGCAACAAGCAGAACAGTACAAGGAGATGCTTAAGCCCCATATTTATGAAGTAATGTTCATTTATAACATCCTGAGAGTCACAGTGGGTAACCGCCCACCTGGTGACCCAATTATTTTTGTCAATGGCAAAGACGTTAGCTCTAGACTAACAAAGGAAGATCAATTGGCATTTGAAATCGCAGGTTCACCTGATCAGCTAAACCTGTCTGTCGGGAAAAACGACATAGTTGTGAAGTACGGCGACACTCTTCTTCCGGTATTTCACTTCAAATGCACCTCCGCGCAATGGCAAGATGTAAAAATGTTTAACGATAGATTGAAGCGCTAAAGCAGTGACGTCAATATGCTATCATTCAATACCAGGATCAGCGGAAGGTGAATTTAATATATAGCACACTGTGACTCAGCCGGAATGTCAAATTATTTCATGGGGTCCCAGCGAGGCGGAGGCCCAAATAACTAAACTTGCTATCTGGCGCATTTACATCGCGTAGAGCAGCCCGAAGGCTTCTCGCTTCGCTGTCCCAACTGCCGCCGCGATCCACTCGGTAGGTGCCGGTTGAAGCGCCTGCAGGGTTTCGCTCCGATTTGCCATTATAATCATTATACCAGTCCTGCACCCACTGCCACACGTTGCCAGTCATATCACATAATCCTAATCCATTCGGCTTCTTCTGCCCAACAGGATGCGTTTTGCTTCCCGAATTCTTGTAATACCATGCATAATTCACAAGTTCGGACTCACTGCTTGTTCCTGCCCACTTTTCCTTCTTACCGCCGCTCCGTGCTGCATATTCCCATTCCGCCTCAGTTGGAAGGCGGTACTTGTTGGTCCCGATACGGCTGTTTAGTGTGCTTATAAAATCCTGCGCGTCATTCCAGCTTACCTGTTCCACAGGACAATTATCGCCGCAATTGCTGAAATATGACGGGTTGCTGCGCATTATTGCCTTCCACTCTCCCTGTGTCACGACATATTTGCCAATGTAAAAAGCATCTACACAAACTTCGTGGACAGGCTTTTCAAAGCTGCCCCCATCGCCAAAGGTGTCACCCATCTGGTAACACCCGCCCTTAACATAGACGAACTCCATGCCAGCAGTAAGGTCGGTGATTGTTGATGATGTGCGGGGAGGAACCTTAATCCCCTTACCCCCGCTATCTTCAAGTGAAAAGTCGCTCTTGGGTGCTTCTTTAAGCGGCACATCAGGGACTTTTACCTCTGGTGATACTATGTGGGCACTAACCAACTGAAAGACGAAATCTCCGCCTTCGTCTCCCGAATTCCTTATGCTGCCGTATCCCGGCACTTGGTCTGATTTTCCAGCTACACTCCCTTTTACCCAACCTTGAAACAACTCTTCAGCGGTGAACTTAAGCTTG
>Ga0181533_1001064_pt1 | contig 35979 bp, 26 predicted proteins | sample PEATcosm2014_Bin_45_FD_119772 | JGI IMG/M metagenome (GOLD analysis project Ga0181533, IMG submission 119772) | Peatland microbial communities from MTU Mesocosm Facility, Houghton, MI, USA - PEATcosm2014_Bin11_60_metaG | ecosystem: Environmental > Terrestrial > Soil > Wetlands > Peat | place...
CTTGGCGAGATAGAAGGCATAGCCGTGCTCCAACAAGTTCCTTCCTGCCGCGCGGCCGCACGCGCAAATGTCCCCAGCTCGTCCGCCTTCATATAAGACGATGACGCGGTCTTTGGGCAGGGTGCTCCAGCGCTGCGGCATGTCGTCCACGGGAATATTGATCGCCCCGGGAATGCGCCCCGCGGCGTACTCTTTTGCCGGCCGCACATCCACGAATAGCGGTTTAGTTTTTCCGTGGAAAACCGGGGACGCTCACCACGTTTTCTGGTTTCGCAGCTACGCCGCATCCGCCACCCGAGCGATTCGCGCCATGGGCCGATACAATACCGGAAAACGTGGTGAGCGTCCCCGGTTTTCCTACGACCCCTCGCAAATAAATCGCGGGGTAGCGGGAATACAATTCCGGATAATTGGTATTAGCGAGATAAGGGACTTAGACACCCTGTGATCGTATTTCAGGATGAGATGGGAAAGAAAAAGACAGGCGCCAGCAAGAAAGATTAAGATGGGCAAGATGGACAGCCGGAAATGACAACTCAGGCGCGACTGGAGCGGCGGCCAAGCATTTCCGCCTCTACGAACGCCATGCGACGCTGGAGATGGACTTGTTCTTTCACCCCAAGCCCAGAGTGGAGGACTTCGAAGCCGCGGCGATGCCGCATTTCCCCGACCTTTACCGGACTGCCCGCCTGCTGGCCCAGGACTCAGCGGAGGCGGAGGATCTGGTGCAGGAAGTCTATCTGGAGGCATGGAAGTCATTTCACCGCTTCCAAGCGGGAACGAACTGTCGTGCGTGGCTGTTCAAGATCCTTTTTCATCGCCTGCATCATTTTCGGCGGCGCTGGGCGAAGGCGGCCAAGGTAGGGTCATTGGAGAATCCCGAAACTCAGGACAGCCTTATCGCTGAAACTCCAGTTCCGCAGGAAATCCGGGATGAGGATGTGCTGCAGGCGTTGGGAAAGGTACCGATCGAATTCCGCGAAGTCGTGCTCTTGGCGGACGTGCAGGAGTTCTCGTATAAAGAGATCGCGGAGACCATGAAGCTGCCGCTGGGTACCGTCATGTCGCGACTGAGCCGGGGAAGAAAGCTACTGCGCCAGGAATTGGCCGGGGTTGCGCAAACATTTGGGATCAGGCCGGCCAAGGACCCACCGCGGGCAGGTGAATCGGCATGAACGGGCTAAACTTTAACTCCGAACAATGCGCCCGGATACGCCGGCACCTCGATGCCTATCTCAGCAACGAACTTCTGGTTGAGACCACCAGCGATGTTCTCCGACACCTGGAGAGTTGCGAAGCCTGCTCGCGGGAACTGGAAGCCCGCACCCGGGTACGAGACGCATTGCGCAGGGTGGCGGTGAGCCAGATTCCGCCGGAAGAACTGCGCCAATCCATCGAGCGCCAGCTCAGGAAAATGCAACCCGGCTTCTTCGGAGGTCCACAACGGCTTACGTGGGCGGTAGCTCTTCTTCTTATTGTTGTCGTCCTTGGAGGTTTTGCCACCGAGCAGTGGATCCGAGTGCAACGCGGAAGGCGCATTGTGGCCAGCGTGCTGGCCCTCGGAGTCTCGGACCATCTCCAGTGCGCAATTAAAGGGCACAACTACCCGAACATCGCGAATCCTCCCGAAAAACTCCGCCAGCAGCTCGGGCCGCAATACGCTGGCTTGCTCGAAGTGGTGCAACAAAAACTCCCTGGGTTCGAAGTTCTCGAAGCGCACATCTGCTCGGTTCAGGGCAGCCCGCGGAAATATGTCCACTTCATCACGCGGGGTCATGGCACGATTCTCTCGGTGATTCTGACTCGGCGCGAGGGAGAACAACTCCCCAACGGAAAATGGTTCGTATCCGGCAGTTCCGGCAGTGTCGGTTTGTATGAGGCTCATCTCGACGGTATGAACACTGCAGGGTTTGAGTCCAAAGGGTATTTTGGGTTTGTCGTCTCGGACCTCAGCCCAGCCATTACGGTGCAGATTGCCACCGAGCTTGCACCCCCCTTGAAAGCTGCCCTCGATGCGGGCACTGGATCCGAGGCTCGATTGGATCTGGATGCTGTTCCCTTTGCGCGTGGAGGCAGCGCGGGCGTCTCGCCCGCTGTGGCTCGGGCGTCCTGCCCGGGCGTTCCTGTCCTCTGACCCCGGCTTCGTATTATGCCCCTTTCAGGCTCCGGGGTTGGTTATCGGGCGGGAGCGGGACGCTCCCGCGACAGAAGGTGTGGAGAAATATACAGTTCCACGCAAAGACGCAAAGGGGCAAAGATCGCAAAGGATCAATGCTTTGTTTCCTTTGCGCCTCTGGGGCTTTGCGCCTTTGCGTGACATGTTCTTCTTGGTCCGGGATTTTTTCACAGCTTCACAGCGGGCGGGACGCCCGCGCTCCCTCGGCCTTTCACTTTTGCACGTTGCCCTTTACCTTTTGGTTTTCTCTTGCGGATCTGCCCCGCCGTGCTGCCTGCTCATCCTTCCCACCGTGCAATCCTTCCTCTGATTGATAACCCCCGCGGATCAGATTTCTTTTTTCCCGGGAATAGAAACGAACCCGAATGGTATTTCCACAGTGAGGGGGCGCTCCTGGCCAATTCAGCAGTGACACCGGCGGCGATAGCCGCAAGGGGCTTTGGATATTCAAAATCCCGGGTCCGAGAGTGCCCTGGTTTGGGGCTGGGCCTCGGGCAGCCAACCTGAGTGGAACTTTAAATTTAAAAAGGAAAAGGAGGAACCATGAAAATCAATTTGTGCCGTGCCGTCAGTGTGCTGGCGGCCCTATTTCTCGCAACCGCCTTGGCAGTTGCAGGCGAAGATGGACGTGACGTCTTCGTGCTGACGAGCACGAATAACCCCAGCGGCAACCAGGTTGTCGTGTTCAAGCTCAATACCGCGGGGACGCCTTCGCTATCGTGGGTGGACACGTTGCCAACGGGTGGCGATGGCGGCGCGAGTACTAACGCCGGAATTCTCCAGTTCAGGGACAATCTCGGAGCTGTAGCCAACTTCGGATCAAATACCGTCACCCGATTGGTGCGGTACACCAACTTCATCGGCATTGGGCCCACGATAAACCTGGCGACGGGCTGCGTGAAGCCTGATTCTGTCGCGCTCACCCAGGAAAATCTCTTCGTGGTCGGCACGAATTGCGCCGAGAGTCATGCGTGGCCATCCGGCAGGGTTGATGGAGCCGTTGTCGGTCTCGCCGATTCTTCGGCGGCGCAGATCGCGGTCGGCGATAGTTGGGCGGCTGTAACCCTTTCGGATGGGTATCTCTACCGACTTCCGCTCACGCCCCAAGGGGCGCTCAGCGGAACGTACACGCCCGTAACGCTCCAGCCCGATGCGGACTCGGTCCCGCTCGGCGAGGCGTTCTGGGGAGACATTCTGGGATTCACTCCCGCCCATAGCGAGGAAAACTTCGCAATCGTGAACAACGGGGTTGAATACCCGATACCCGGGACGCCGTTTTCCTCGGGCCAGGCACCCTGCTGGGTGGCTAAAGGGCCCGGGAGCGTATGGTACACAGGAAATTCCCCCGGGCACGCTGTCTCGATATTCTTCAGCGACGGCCAAGGCGGGGCGTTCTACAAATCGGTACCCCTACCCGGCGCGCCGACGGACATCACAGTGTCCAGCGATGGCAAATGGCTTGCCGTCATTTACAGTGCCAGCAGCGAGGGCTATGTCAGCGTCTTCGCCATCGACGCCTACGGCGACCTCACCCCTGTGGCAACATCAAACTCCATCGGCGTTGCCGCCTTTAACGGGGTGGCGATTAGCCAATAGCTCTTTGAATCATTTTCGTTTTACCCGGCGGGCATTGCTCGCCGGGTTTTTTTGTTAACTCTTGCGCTGCCGCGCGAATTCCCAGAGTTTCATCGAAGGAAGCTGGACCACGAATCCCAAGCACTCCACTTTGCCGTGTAGCCAGCTTACCGAAAAAGTGATCGAGCCCCTAAAAGTGGTAGCGCAGTCAAATCCCAGATTACCCGCCGAAAGTCGCCTTATGGCAGGTGATCTCGAATTGGTCCTTCTTTCGGACGGGGCGGCGAGGATCGATCGCCCCTTCGGCGTTACACAGGCATCTATCTTAGTCGGCGGCCATTTTCCGGGATGCCGATTTTTCGGGCCGGCTCTTTGGCAGCGCCGAAACTATCTGAGCGGCCGAAATATGTATTGGGACGAGAGAATGCATTCCTCCGAAAACAACTGGAGAGTAACTTGCGTATGGCGACAATCGGGAGTCGGGAGCGAATCCACGTATTCCTCGGCGGCTCTTGCAAGTCGCCGGCCCCGGTTTCCATGCGTCCGAATTGCTTACAGTTTGCGGGTCACAATCAGCCACCAAACTTGGTCATCTGCTGGGCGGTCAATGAAGCGATCTTGTCGGCTGATGATCTCAAAACCTGCACTGCGAACTTCCGTTTCAACCAAATCTGGGCGTAGTTCGTGATGTTCTGTCTGCGTCTCACGAGACTCCACGGCACCGGATCGCGGACCTCGATCGACAATGACCAGATGCCCGCCCGGTTTCAACGAGTCGGCCAAGTGATGCAGAATTAGCCTTGGTGCCGTTAATTCGTGATAGGTATTCGCTATCAGGACCGCGTCTGCAAATCCCGCGGGGAGTCGGGGATCATCCGTTTCTCCGCGAATAGTCTTGAGATTGCGTTGGTCTTGTAAGAACGCTCTAATCCGAAGGAAGACCAACGATTGCTGGCGAATGTCCTCCGCTACGCCGCCGCCGTTCTTGCCGACCTGAGAAGAAAGCTTGAGCGTGAAGTAGCCAACTCCAGAACCGAAATCCACCACCACGCTGCCTTCGTGGAGATTCAGTGCCTGGATCACGTCGGATGGCCGCTGCCATTGGTCTCGATCGCGTTCGATTTGGTCCAGCGCATTAAGAGTTTGAATGCCTTGGTAAAGATAGCTCAGCAGGAGAAGCAGCAGCACACTGCCGATCAGGAACAGTGCTACGCAAACACGATACGTTCGTTGGACACGGTCATCGGGTACCGGCGTCATGTGCGCACCAAGAGGCCCTATGTTGCCATCAAGAGCGTCCTAATCATAAGTCAAGTAAAGAGGCGTCGATACAGGCTAAAACTGGGTGGTTCTCTCCATCCTTTGGAAGCCGGCCCATCCTCTGCTGTCGTTTGAGCTCTGCACGGCCAATTAGTCCCGAAAATGTCTATCCAATGCCACTGGCGCTCCTTCAGAAGTAGTTGACCAAACCCATTCCAATGGTCGGCGGCAAAAATCCCTTTCCGCTAGGAATACTAGGATTTTTCGGCTGCGTGCTCTAGAAACTGTTGGCAGGGACCACGCCAGTTTGGACAACACTGTCGTGGGTCTGTCGGCGATTGTTTGCGAGTGACGCCCTTCCCCGAAAATAGGACGGCGGGGCATCGAAAGCGGACCAGACTCCGATCGACCTGGCATCAGTAACGAGTAGTCGCTCAGGGTTTAGTAATTGTCGATGGTCCCCCCCAGCCGGGCACATTGAGGGCCTACCCGTAGAAGTGCAACGCCTGACTCCCCCGAAGTTCCCTTCAAGGAAGCCTGCATGAGTACAGGCCGTGTCGGCGGTTAGATTCCCTGACGCCGTAGCGTGGAGCGAAGTCGTTCAACTCCTGGATCGTCGCCTGTTGGGAAACTGGTGTGAGTGAACCCGCCTCAATCCGCCGGTGTCGGTTCGATGCTGACTTTCAACCCTGAGCGTGGATTGCGCAGAGCAAAGCTCTGCGGCGGGCTGACGCAGAGCTCTGCTCTGCGCAATCCACAATCCACCAATCCACAATCCACTTGGCCGAGAAACGCCTAGAGGCCGGATTTCTGCCACCCGGCGAGGCCATCCTGATACACCTTGACGAGATCGAAGGCATAGCCGTGCTCGAGCAAGTTCCTTCCTGCCTCGCGGCCGGAGGCGCAAATGTCCCCAGCTCGTCCGCCTTCATAGAAGACGATGACGCGGTCTTTGGGCAGGGTGCTCCAGCGCTGCGGCATTTCGTCCACGGGAATATTGATCGCTCCGGGAATTCGCCCCGCGGCGTACTCTTTTGCCGGCCGCACGTCCACAAAAAGCGGTTTGATTTTTCCGTTGAGGAGTTCCCGCAGTTGGCTGGTGTTAATCAACGTCGGCTGCTTCTTGAGGGCTTCCGCTTCGCTGCACCCCCCTCCGTCGGCCTGGAAACTCGACAGCGCGCCTCCCGGGGTTGATCCGAGTAAGCCGAACGATGACGAGGCCGGTTCGGTGGTAGATTTCGCGGGCGCAGTTTTCTGGGAAGCGGTTGCCGGTTTGGGGGGATTCTTCGTTTCCGCCGGCCGAGAGACGGCGGGTGACGCAGGGGCCGCGACCGGCGTGGGAGCGGAGGACAACCCTACTCCCTCTGCCGCCAGTTCCTGGTCGATGAGCCGCGAAAACTCGTCCAAATCCGGTATATCTGCCACCGGGTGGCGCCCGATAAAAAATGTGGGCGTGGAATTCACCCCCAGCGCCTTGCCATCCTCGTGATCCCGTTGGACTCGAGCTGCCTCAGTGCCGCTGGCCATGCATTGGTTGAACCTGGCCTGATCCAGGCCGATTTCGGCGGCATCACGCTTCAATCCTTCTTCGCTCAAATCGTCTTGCCGGGAATAAATCTTGTCTACCGCTTCCCAGAACTTCCCCTGTTCGGCTCCGCACTCTGACGCTTCCGCCATACGCTCGGCAAAAGGGTGGATGTGGACGAGAGGGAATTGCCGGAATATGAAGCGAATCCGGCTTCCATACTTGGCGCGAATCTCCCGCGCCACCGGTTCCTCGCTTCCACAGATGGGGCATTCGAAATCTCCAAACTCCACCACGGTTACAGCCGCGTTGGGATTGCCCGCGATGTGGCTGTCGGGCCTCACCAGCCTGTCGGCTGTGGTATCAGTCGGGGGCGGCGGCGGGGGGGGAGGTTTTTCCCCATGCTCGGCAAGCTCGTAGAAAGCGGGGACGCCGATCAGAAAAGCTAGTACGCCTACCGTGAGGTAGCTGCGCACCTGGGCATGTCGTGCGGACGGATCGGCTTCCGGCGCGGGACGAACAACGTTGTAGAGGGCCAGCGCGCAGAGTGCCGTCATCGCCAAGCCCGAGGTCACGCACCACGCGCAAAAAGCGTGAATCACGAACCCTTGCAGATATTCCAGGTACAGCGAAAAGAGAAACCCAAACCCCGTCGCGCCCGCCAGCGCATAGCGGACCTCGATGGCCAGTGCCGCGGGGACAAGCGATTCAGCAATGATCAGCAAGGCCACCAGCACGTAGCCCGCCACGCCAAACACCGGCATGGGCACGCCGTGGACATGAGAATAAACGCTGGCGCGCACCGCGTCACAGCCCGTTCCGAAGCAGACCATCGGCCGGGATGGGGAAGTGTAGATCCAGAGAAGGTAAAGGGAATCGAAGAGCCCCAGCAGGGCGAGGATGAGGGAGATTGTTTTCCGCATAATCACCTATTCTACAACTTTCTCAGAGGTGCGCGGGCGGCTGCGGGTTGCTTGCCCCGGTGTCGAATTCTGTAGCGGCGAGTTTACCTCGCCAAATGGCGGCGTACCGGCGAGTTTACCTCAGGGCTGTCCAAATTAGCGAATTCTGCCATGGCGCCAGCGGAGCGAAGTTTCGGAGTGCGGGAGCTTGCTCCCGCTCTTCCCTCCGCTGACTCGTCAGCGGTGGGTGTATCGCCGCATCGAGCTGCGGCGACGGAAAGCGGCGACGAGTCGCCGCACTCCGAAACCCCAGCCTGCACCCGCCGCGTCGGCAGGTCACCCGGCGCGGGCTTTCGCTTCCGCCAGAGACTCCGCGAGTCCGTAGGGTTCCAGCTCCGTCGGAAGTTGTTCGACCGAGCGGAACACGATGCCGTGCATCCCCACGGCGTGCGCGGCCGTGATGTTGACCTCGCGGTCGTCAATAAAAAGCGCCTGTGGGGCGGGCACGTTCAGAGCTTCAAGACAAGCGTGATAAATCGCGGGGCCGGGTTTCCCCGTTCTAAGCTCGCCGGAAAAGCAGAGATGGTCAAAAACCTCAAGCCATTTGGCCGTTCGCCGCAGGTAGTCGCCCACACTTCGTGACATGTTGGAAAGAACCGCCGTCTTCAATCCCCGCGCGTGAAGCGCTCGCACCCATTCGACCATGATGGGGTTAGGCTTCCCCCAGAGTTGGCGGTCCATGGTCGCGAGGCTCTGAATCTGGTCAGGAGACAAGGTGACGCCCGCCGCCTTCCCAATGTCCTGCCAGTAGGTGGGTGTGTCGAGCGCATCAAGGTCGTACGCCTCACGATTTCGCCAGTAGATTTCCTGAAAGGCCGCGGTTTCCGCTCCCATGACCTTGCGCAGCGGCGCATAGTCCTCCGGGCCCGGCGGCAAGCTGAGCACGCAGCCGTAATCGAAAATGATCGTGGTGATAGGCATGGGCCCTGCCAAGAATTATTTTAGCCTATACTATACAGCCTATATATCTGGACAAACAATCCAGACAAAAAAGCCAGAGAAAAAGTCCAGACCTGCCCTAATGTCCCCAGCCGGCGCATCCCTTTGTAGTAGGCAATGGTGGGCATGCTTGGGCTATCCACAATCGGGTTCCGCGGGGTGGCTATGGTTCGAAAAGCGACTCCACAAATTCCTGGGGATTAAAGGGCAGCAAATCGTCGATCTTTTCGCCGACGCCGACGAACTGAATGGGCAGGCCGAGCTCGCGCGCGATGGCGATCACCACGCCGCCCTTGGCCGTGCCGTCGAGCTTGGTCAGGATGATGCCCGTGGCGCCGCCGTGGTCGACGAACTGCCGCGCCTGCTGGAGCCCGTTCTGTCCCGTCGTGGCATCGATCACCAGCAGCACTTCGTGCGGGGCATTGGGAACCTCGCGCGCCGCGATGCGGCACATCTTCCCCAGTTCCGCCATCAGGTTGGTCTTGGTGTGCAAGCGGCCTGCCGTATCCACGATCACGGGATCGTGACGCCGATGCTTGGCCGCCGCGAGGGCATCGAAAAGAACTGCCGCCGGGTCCGCCCCGGATTTCTGCTTGATCATTTCAATGCCCAGCCGGTCTGCCCAAATCTCCAATTGCTCATTGGCGGCGGCGCGGAAGGTGTCAGCGGCGCAGAGCAGGGGGCGGCGGTTCTGCTGCAAAAAGTAATGGGCCAGCTTGGCGATGCTGGTGGTTTTGCCCACGCCATTGACCCCCACCACAAAGATGACGGTCGGCATGCCCGGCGGCGGCTGTTTGGCTTGGGGGGCCGCAGAGCCCGCGCCGGAACTTTCCAGAATCGCCAGAATGCTCTGTTCCACGGCGGGGCGCAATTGCGCCGTCTCCCGCAGCTTGCCCTGGCTGATTTGCTGCTTCAGCCGGCCCAGAATTTCCTGCGTCGTGCGGACTCCCAAGTCGGCGGTGATCAGGGTCGCTTCCAGGTCGTCGAGCACCGATTCGTCCAGGGCCGCCTTGCCCTCGACAATCTCCTCGATCCTTTCTACCAGTTGGGCTTTGGTGGAGGCGACGGCCTGCTTCAGCCGGTCCAGGAAGCCGGGTTTCTTTTCTTTATTGCCGGAACCAAACAGGGAGGCCATAAGGGTCTATTGTAGCAGGAGTCAGGAGCTAGGAGTCAGGAGTCAGGAGTCAGGAGTCAGGAGTCAGGAGTAAGAAGCTAGAATGTAATTGTAGCAGGGTTCAGAAGTCAGAAGTTAAAATACGAAGGTCAAAATACAGAAGCAAGGAGCCGGAAAACAGTAAACGCCAACGGTGGGGAGAGTCAGCAAGTCCACGGGCGCCGCGCCGCGTGTGCCGTCAACCGGCTCCTGACTCCTGGCTCCTGACTTCTGCCTTCTGAGGGTGAGGCAGGCTGACCGGATCAGGGGGGGCTGCCGCCACCGCTCTCCGCCGCATTTCGAACTTGTCCAGCAGGCCCTTGGCCAGAGCCGAATCCATGGCATCCACGACGATGGGGTCGTATTTAGTGCCCGCGTGCTTGCGCAGGATTTCGAGCGCCTTGGGAAATTCCGAGCCCGCTTGGTAAGGCCGGTCGGTGGTGATGGCGTCAAAAGTATCCGCCACGGCGATGATGCGCACCATCAGCGGCAACTCATCGCCCTTGACGCCATCGGGGTAGCCCCGGCCGTTCAGCGCTTCATGGTGCCAGCGGATGCCGGGCAGCATTTCCGTGAGTTGTTTGACCTGGCGCACGATTTCAAAGCCCATTACCGTGTGCCGCTTCATGATGTCAAACTCTTCGTTGGTGAGCACGCCGGGCTTCTTGAGGACGCGGTCTTCGATGCCGATCTTGCCGACATCGTGCAGGGTCGCAGAGATGCGAATCTTATCGACTTCCTCTTCTGGCATGCCCAGTTCTTGCGCCAGGATGACAGAGATTTGCGCCACGCGCCCGGAATGGCCTTTGGTGTACGGGTCCTTGGCGTCGACGGCGGCGGCGATCATTTCAATGGAGTCGATAAACAGTTTGTGGTTCTGCTCCGAAGCCATCTTCAAATTGCCGATGTAGCGCTGAATGTCCTCGGCCATTTGATTGAAGGTGGAGGCGAGTTCGTCAATTTCCGTGTGGCTGCGGATCTCCGCCCGCTGCGTGAAGTCACGCTGGGCGATGGAGCGAGCCGTCCGCGTCAACAAGTCGATGGGATAAGTAATGGCCTTGGCGGCCAGAAATCCGACCACCATACTGAGGATTACCAGCAGCAGACCCCATTGGAAGGTCTGGCGGCGCATTTCGAAAACCGTGAAGTAAGCGTCGCTGATTCTCCGTTGTACGATCACACCCCAACCCAGCTTTTGCGTGGGCGAATAGCTGCCGAGCATCTGGACTATCTGGTTGCCCTTTTGCAAGGGGAAGAGAGAAGTCTCCGCCACGGGCGCGCGCCCCTGCCAATCGAGGAACTTCTGCACGATGGGGATGGCCACCATATCCAATCCGGCGACCTTGTCGGGGTCGTACGACGTTACCAAGTGCCCGGCGTTGTCCACCACATAAGCTTCCAGGCCGGACCGCCCGTTGGTAGCCACCAACTCCCTGGTGATGGGTTTGAGCGTCACGACGGCGGCCACCATTCCCAAGAACTGGTCCTTCTCCTTGATGGGTTCCGCCATCACCATCACCACATCGTTCGCGGCCGAGCCCATTACGGTGATGGGATTGCTCCGGTACTCTTGTCCTTGCTGGGCGGCGGTGAAGGCCGCCGCGAGGGACTTGCCCAGAAAGGGGTCGCCCGCGGCATTGAAGTTTGGCGCACCCACTCCCCGCGCCTGATCATTCAGCACGGTGGCATAGAGAACCGTCGGCCGGTCCGTCACGAAGTCTTCCAGCACCACGCGCAGGTCCGGATCGGAAGAGTATTTGGCGGCGGGAATGTGCGTTGCCAGCGGCGCCACGCTGTCAAAAAGCTCCTTGAACTGCTGGTTCAAGTTCTCCATGTAAAGCGAAATGAAATGGGAAAGCGATTCCGAGGTGAGCGTCTGGAGGACGCCTTCTTGCGTCTCTAGCCTTTCCCGGTTCATCGACATCATTTTGGATCCGTAAAACCAGAGCGGAACCACGGTGATGATGATCAGGATCAGCAGAATGACGTAAAGGATCCGGACGCGTGTTCTCTTCTGTTTCATTTGCGGCCCTATAAACATATTTTAGGCAATCGCGGACTTGAAATCAATAGGGTGTGAAATCCTTGCACTTTGGGATTTGACCTGCGTCACACTTGGTGTCATGTCGTGTGCGCGTGCGAAGCTTTGGAGTGCGGTCCGTCAGCCGACGGACTGCCGCTTTCCTCCCCGCGAGCTTGCTCGCGGGAATTTCAACCGAGAGCACAATTCCCAGCCAGCAAGCTGGCTGGCGCCAAAGCGGCAGCAAGCTGCCGCACTCCAAAGCTTCGCATCCACGCCCGATTGGATTACAGTACATTCTTAGCGCCAAGCCCACAAACTCTGAGGCCCCGTCCTCCCTCCCATCCCCTGGAAGTGTCCTGAGCAATCCGGGCTAGCACCCCCCCATGTCACTTCGCAACGGGGCATGCCAGAAGATGGTATAATCAGCCTTCGGTTGTTTTCAGGGCAACCAGGACAATTTGCATGCAGGAAACGCCCGGCGAGCTGCCGTGGTTCGGAATCAGCCTCGGAAGAGGCGATCCGAGGCTGGCGCGCCGCGGCAATCAGGAGGATAAGTATGTACCCAGAAGAATTTTTGCAGCCCATGAGGGAAGAACTCACGCGCATTGGGTTTCAGGAATTGCGCACACCAACAGAAGTCGACGCGCTCTTGACGAAAACCAGCGGCACCGTCTTGGTGGTGGTCAATTCCATCTGCGGTTGTGCGGCAGGACGGGCACGGCCGGCCGTCGCCATGGCGCTTGAGAACAAAGCGCGCCCCGAGGTTTTGGCCACGGTGTTTGCAGGCCAAGACGCCGATGCCACCGCCCAAGCGCGCAGCTATTTCACCGGCTATCTACCTTCGTCGCCATCCGTCGCCTTGCTGCGCGACGGCAGGCTGGTCTTCATGCTGGAGCGGAAAGATATTGAAGGGCGCGACCCATACGGAATCGCCGAAGACCTGACCAAGGCCTTCGATCGCTTTTGCAGTAAAGCCAGCGCCGCCGGCGCCAACTAATTGCCACCAAGACACCAAGGAACTGGCAGATAGGCAGTGGGCAGATGGGCAGTGGGGTTTTCTCCTATCTGCCCATCTGCCAATCTGCCTACTGCCTGCATTGTGTCTTTGTGGTTACCATATTTTCACTCTTCTTTCAGCGACCGTTCCATCAGTTCGCGGATGGCCTCGCGCGGGGAAACTTCTCCTTCCAAAATCCGGTGAACCTGAAAGGTGATGGGCATTTCCACCTGAAGCTTTTTTGCCAGGGCCACCGTGGCCTTGGTGGTCTTGACCCCTTCGGCAATCATGCGCATGGACCCGATGATGTCAGCCAGTTTGCGCCCCTTGCCGAGTTCCACGCCCACCGTGCGATTGCGGCTGAGGTCGCCGGTGCAGGTCAGGACCAGGTCGCCCATGCCGGCGAGGCCGGCGAGCGTTTCGCGTTTGGCTCCGCAGGCGCAGGCCAGGCGAGTCATCTCGGCCAGCCCGCGCGTAATCAGCGCGGCGGTGGGATTGTGCCCGAGCCCCAGCCCTTCCACCACGCCGGCGGCGAGGGCAATGACGTTCTTCACCGACCCACCCAATTCCACTCCCACCACGTCGCTCGAGGTGTAAAGTCGCAACACCCGCGAAGCGAACTCGCGCTGGACCTGTTGCGCCGCGTCGCGGTCGTCCGAAGCCACCACCAGGGCGGTGGGATCGCCGCGAATGACTTCTTTGGCGAAGCTGGGTCCGGAGAGCGCGCACAGGCGGGGCGGAAACGAATCGCCCACCACGCTGCGGATGACTTCGCTCATGCGCATCAAGCGGCCGGTGTCCAGACCCTTGGTGGCGCTCACGAAAATCATGTCGGGCCGCAGGTGCGGGAGCATTTGCTGACAGAGCGCCCCGCAAACATGCGAGGGCATGACGGTAACCACAATTTCCGCGCCCCCCAGCGCCTCCCTCAGATCGCCGGTGACGGAGAGATTTTCCGGCAGCTTGATTCCGGGCATGAAGAGATCATTTTCGTGCCGGAAGCGGATGCTCTCCACCACCTCCGCCTCATAAGCCCAGAGCGTCACGGCGTGGCCCAATTGCGCGAGCGTCGCCGCCAAGGCCGTGCCCCAGTTACCCGCGCCGATAATGGCGATGGTTTTCATAAAGAACCGTCCGTGGTCCGTTGTCCGTTGTCAGTAGTCCGTGGCTGGATGCGCCGCCTGCACCCGCAAATGATTCATGAGTTACTGCAGAATCCCCTCGCGCTGCACCTATTTTGTGGCCACGGGCAACGGACCACGGACCACGGACTACTGACCACTAACTCCTGACTCCTGGCCTGTGACTAGCGGCATCACGCTGATTCTAAAAGGTCCGTGAAATTGCGAGTCACAGACTATTCAATCCGGCCCCCGGCCGGTGGCTGGGCTGCCTCCTGCCTCCTGGCTTCTTCCCCACCTTATTTTCCGTCCCATTCAGAAGCCTGCGAATATTGGCATGGTGCATGGCGATAATAATCAACGCGCTGACCGCCGCGCCAAGCACAATCGGCAGGGGCGGGTGTTTCATAAAATAAACGGCGAGCGGAAACGCCGCCGTGGCGACGATCGAACCCAAGGAAATGTACCGCCAAATCGCCACGATGATGGCGAAGATCACCAACACCAGCACGACCTGTAGGGGAGCGAGGGCAATGAAGACTCCCACGCCGGTGGCGACGCCTTTGCCTCCGCGGAATTTCAGCCAGACGGGGAAGCAGTGGCCCAGAATCGCTGCCACCGAGCAGGCGGCAATCCAACGTGGATCCCCCGAGAGGGGAAACCATCGTGCGTCGCTAGAGGTCAGCCGGGAAGCCAGCAGCACGGCGAAAGTCCCTTTCCCCACATCCAGGATGAAAGTGGCCACAAAGCCGAGGATTCCGAGATTCCGCATCACGTTGGTGGCGCCCGTTCCGCCGCTGCCCGTGCTGCGGACGTCAACCCCTTTTTGCCAGCGGACAATGAGGTATCCGAAGGGAATGGACCCGAGGAGATAAGCGAAGAGGGGAGTGAGAGCGCCGTGCATGGCTTTTCCTGCATTACGAAAATCGAAACTCGAAACTCGGGCCGATTCGGGTTGATTTTCAAGTTCCGATATTTGAACTTCGGCTCTTTCCGAGCCGCATTACGAAACTCGATGAATAGCTCGCGAGTTTCGAATTTCGATTTTCGAATTTCGTTTTTCGTCCTATCGAACTTCGGCCTTTCAACTCCTGGGAAATCGCATCACTTTCCGGTACTGTGCGCCTTGCGGTGACAGTTTACTTTCAAACAGGAAGAATTCCGAGGCTTCAAACTTGCCCAGCGAAGGGGCGGCCCGTCCGGCGACCGCCGCCTCCAGCGTCGGCTGTGGGCGCGGCACTTGAAAGCGCGCCAGAGTCAGGTGGGGCGAATAGGCGCGGTCCTCGCGCGCAAACCCGATTTTTTCCATGAGGCTCTCGACCCGCGCGGCGAGTTCCGCCAGCACCGGCGGCGCCGCAACGCCAGCCCAGAACACGCGCGGCCGGTGCGCTTGGGGAAAAAATCCGAATCCTTTCACTTCCACAGAGAATGCTTCGAACGGGCCGATTTGCGCGAGCGCTTCCACCACCTGTTTGGTTTGCGCGTCGGAGATTTCGCCGAGAAATTTGAGGGTAAGGTGAATGCCTTCCGGTCGCGTCCAGCGCGCGTCGCGGCAGGCGCTGCGAAAACCCTGCTGCGCTTCGGCCAGCGCGGCGCGAAGGGGTTCAGGCAGGTCAATGGCAATGAAGGCGCGCATGGTTAAAAGATCGGGACACGGGACGAAAGAAAATTATGAATTATGAATTCTGAATTATGATTTATGAATGTAAAGCCTCCTGAATTGACCCTGATACAATGGACGATTTTAGGTGTTTGGTATTCATAATTCATAATTCAAAATTCATAATTTATGCTTCGTTGATTCCATCCCCGTGTCCCGTGTCCCTAATCCCTGATTCTCCGTCGCACCATTTCCAGCGCCATCTGCGTGGCCCAGTGGCGCACGCGGTCGCGTGCGCCGGGAAAACGAAACTCCCGGACTTGCGTTCCGCGATCGTCGGCGAGGGCGACGAAAACCAATCCGACCGGCTTGTCGTTGCTGCCACCTGTGGGGCCGGCAATTCCGGTGATGCCCACTCCGATGGACGCGCCCGCGCGGGCGCGCACACCTTCCGCCAGCGCCTGGGCGACGGGTTTGGATACTGCGCCGTGAGCTTTAATCAGGTCCGCCGGAACTCCCGCCCATCGGATTTTCATCTCGTTGGTGTAGCAGACGGCGCCTCCCAGGAAATAACTCGAGCTTCCGGAAATGCGCGTCAGGCGTTCGGCCAGCAAACCGCCCGTGCAGCTTTCCGCCACGGCCAAGGTTTTCTGCCGCATCACCAAATACATGCCAACGATTTCTTCCAAGCTCTCGCCTTAGGTGGAATAGACGTGGTCACCGAGGGCCAACTCAATCTTGTCGCCGAGTTCGGCCAGCCGCGTTTCCGCTTCCTGGTCCGTCGCGGCCCGAGCGCGCAAGTGGACTTCAATGGTGCCAAGCGAGGCGAGGATCGTGGTGGTGGGGTTGGCGTAAGAGCGATAGAGCGGGGCAATGAGTTGGTCGACTTCTGATTCCGGCAATCCCACCACTTTGTAAACGCGCGTCTTGATTCGCGCGCCGGAAGCCACGCGTTCCAGGCGTGGAACGCAGGTGGCATCAAATAGGGGTTCGAGTTCGCGCGGTGGGCCCGGCAACAGCGCCACAATGTTGTCTTGGTGTTCGATCCAAATTCCCGGCGCCGTGCCGTTACGGTTTTCCAGCCACTCGCCGCCCTCCGGCACCTGGGCTTGCCGCAGATTGTTCTCCGGCATAGCACGGCCCAAGCGCGCATAGCGGTCCTGGATGCGTTGGCGCAGCTCGGCGACTTCGCGCAGAGGGCGTCCCAGAACCTCCGCCACCACGTCGCGCGTCAAGTCGTCTTCCGTCGGTCCCAGCCCGCCGGTCAGGACGATGAGGCGTGACCGCGCCAGCGCCGCACGTAGCACCGCCGCAAGGTCCTCCTTCGAGTCCCCCACAATGGTCTTGAATCGCACCAGGATTCCCAAACCGTTGAGTCTCTCCGTGAGGTAAAGGGAGTTGGTATCGGTGTGTTGGGGGGTCAGGAGTTCTGAACCGACGGCAATGATTTCGGCATTCATTTTCAGCGATCAGCTCTCAGCTTTCAGCGATCAGCTCTCAGCTTTCAGGTTGCAGGGCCACTGCTTGGGTCGACCAGGCACAGGGCAATCTTCGGCCCTACAAACTGAAAGTCAGTAGCTAAAAGCTGATAGCTGAAAGCTGAAAGCTGATAGCTACTTCACCAGCGGCATCCCCTCTATGCCCAGGGGGAGATCGACCAGCGAATTATTCGTGGCGAGAATCATCGATCCGCGGCGGCCGAAGGCCAAGCCCACCAGGTCATATCCGGAGACGGCCAATTCCGCTTGGGCGTCTGGCGTCAAGCGCACCACGCCGCGCTTGCCCGCCAGCGAAGCCGTCACGTAAAGATTGCCCTCGATGTCAAAGGCCAATCCCTGCGGCCGCCCCAGACCTCGATAAAAAGACGCGACCTCACCGGCGGGAGAAATGCGCAGAACGTGATCGAAACTGGAAGTCGTGGGCCCCGTCACATAAAGGTCGCCGGCAGTGCTGAAGGCCAGATGATAAGCCGCCACGCTGGGCTCGATGGTGGCGAAAACATAAATCTGGCGATCCGGGCTGATCTTGAAGATCGTCCCGGTGCGGTCGCCCACATAGAGGTTTTCATCGCGGTCGAAGGCGATTCCCGTCGCCACGCCCATTCCCTGCGCGTAGGTGGAGCGCTGCCCGCGCGGCGTCACCTTGTAAATCGACCCTTCCATGCGGCTCGATACGTAAAGGTTCCCTTCGTGATCGAAGGCAACTCCCGTGGCGTTCATGACCTCGTTCAAGAACGGGTGCATGACCCGATTCAAATCGATTTTGAACACCGAAGTCGAAACCTTTTGTCCGCGCGTGCCGCTAAAGGTGGCGAAGATGTTGCCCTGGTGATCCACAGCGGGATTGGCCACCGGATGCAGGTTTTGGGCAATGGTCACGCCCACCACGACGGAGGCGGGCGCGCTCAAACCGGCCCCGGTCTCCACCGTCAGGTTGCGGCTGACGACGTCTTCCGGGACGCGAACAATCAAACGGTTCGATGAACTCAAGAGCAAGCTTCCCGGCTGATCGCCAAATCGCACTTGCGGGCGGCGGCCACCCTCCGCCAGACCGCTGCCCCGGATGACGATCTCTCCCCCTGGAATCGCGGCACGCGGACTGATGCCGGTAATTTGCGGCCGGTTTTTTCCTGCTACCGCGGCCTTGTCGACGGCCAATCCCGGCTTATCCGTACCTTTGCTCTCGGTTTTTTCCGCAGAGGACTCTGGCTTTTCAGTTTTTTTCCACAAGCTCATCAGATGACCAATCCTGTCACGGCCAGCACGGCCAAGCCGTATACGCCCGCGACGACATCATCTAACATGATACCCCAGCCGCGCGGAATTCGCTCTGCTTGTCGAGCCGGAAAAGGTTTTACGATATCAAACAGCCGGAACAACAGGAAACCCCCCACCAGCCATTTCCACGTGGCGTGGGGAAGCAGCAGGAATGTCAGCATCTGGCCGACAACTTCATCCACCACCACTTGGCCGGGATCCCTGCACCCAAAAAACTCTTCTGCTTCCCCCGCCGCCCAAACGCCCAGGGCGAAAAGCGCCAGCGAAGCCGCCGCCAGAACGGCAATCGCCGCGGTGCGCTGCAGGGGTAATCGCCCCAATCCCACCACCACCGCAACTCCCACCAGGGAACCTGCGGTTCCGGGGGCAATGGGAAAGTAGCCCGCGCCGCCCGCAGTGGCAATCCAAATGGCCGGTCCTGCCCGCCGTTCAGTCACGCTCCCCCTTGGTGTCCGTGGTACTTTCTTCCGCCGCGTTTTCTTCATCAGGATCAAGCGGCGCAGGGATGCGGTAGCGTCCCTCCAACCAGTTATCCAGATCGATCAGCTTGCATCGCTCGCTGCAAAAGGGGCGGAACGGATTGCCTTCCCACGCGACGCTCTGCTTGCAGATGGGGCAGCGCATAATACCACCTAGCGCCGGGCTTTAGCCCGGCAACATCAGGGCAACGGCGCAGCGACAGGCGGCTGAATTTGCACCAGCGCGCCTCCCGTCGGCAATGGATTTGTTGGTGACAGCCTCTCGGCAAAGACTTGCGCTTCCAGGCGCGCCACCAGATCGTAATCGCCTGCTTCGGTAATCGTGGCCCAGCGAAAATCCCCCGGCTGCGGCGCGGGTCCCTCGATATCATTGATGAGGGTGCAGCCGTCGATGCCGGGCGCCTGCCGCTCGCTGCGGCCCTGATAGAGCAACTCGGTTTCTTCCGAGGGTCCTTCCACCAGCACCGGCAGCGATTTCCCCACCATCCGCCCCAGGTTGCGCCGCGAGATCTTTCGCTGGAGGGCCATAAGCTGTTTCTGCCGGCGGCGAGCGGTGGGCGCCGGCACTTGATTCGGCAATTCGAAACTCCGGCTGGTTTCCTCGTTGGAATACAGGAAAACGCCCAGGTGGTCAAACTCCACCGCCGCGACGAAATCCAACAGGGCCTTGAAATCGTCGTCGGTTTCACCGGGAAAGCCCACGATGAACGATGTCCGCAGCGCCACGCCGGGAATGGCGGCGCGGATTTTTTCCAGCAGGTGCAGAAACTGCCCGCCGCTCGAACCACGCTTCATCATTTTCAGGACGCTTGAACTCGCGTGTTGCAAGGGAATGTCGAAATACTTTGCCACCTTGGGCGTTTCCGCTACGGCGGCGATCAGCGCTTCCGTTACCCGGTTGGGGTAACAGTAGAGAAAGCGCACCCAGACGAGGTCCGGAACCTTGCCGAGCTCGCGCAGCAGCGCCGGCAAGCCGTCGCGGAGACCCAGATCTTCCCCGTAGCTGGTGGTGTCCTGCCCGACAATGGTGATTTCCCGCACTCCCTGCTTGGCCAGGTTTTCCGCCTCGCGGATCACCGAGGCGAAGCGCCGGGAACGAAAAGCGCCACGCATTTGCGGAATCACGCAGAACGCGCAGGGGTGGTCGCAACCCTCGGCAATTTTCAAATAGGCGGAATAACCGGGAGTCGAGAGCACACGCGGGGTGAATTCATGGTACAGGTACGGCTCTGCCGGTGTGCCCGCAGTGCGCGGGTCGGGCTTTTCTGTGCAAGCCACCAGCACGCGTTCCAGCTCATTCGTGCCGATCACGTAATCGACTTCCGGAATCTGTTCCTGAATCTCCCGCCGGTAGCGCTCCACCAGGCATCCGGCCACCACCAGTTTCTTGGTGGCGCCGATTTTCTTGTACTCGGCCATTTCCAAAATGGTGTTGATGGATTCCTGCTTGGCGGGCTCGATGAAGGCGCATGTATTGACAATGATGACGTCAGCTTCGTCGGGGCGCGGCGTTAGCTCGAACCCCTGGTGCGCCAGGATCCCCAGCATCACCTCGCTGTCCACAAGGTTCTTGGGACAGCCCAGACTCACCATCCCGACTTTGGGCATAAGATTTCTGCTTCGCGCCAGTTCCTGAAGTGCTTGGTCACAAGAAATTTTAGCACAAGTCGGACAGACTCGGGGTTCGGGATTCGGGACACGGGACACGGGGCACGGGGTTAGGGGCTCAGGATTCGGGTCCGAGCTGCGGTCCCTCGTTCGCGGCATTGGGCTACGGGGCTTCAGAAATCGGAATTACGCCCGAATCCCTGATTCCGAATCTCGAGCCCCGAGTCCCGAGTCCCGAGTCCCGAGTCCCGTTCAATCCCCACCCTGCCGTTGCCAAGTAAGAACCTGCTTTTCGGAGGAGGCGGCGAGGAAGCGGCTGTCGGGGGAGAAGGCCACATCCAGCAGCGGTTCCTGACTTTCCTGGAGGGTTCGCAGCAATGTCCCATCCTCCGCGGACCACACGCGCACGGTTTGGTCCTCACCGGCGGAGGCGATCCACTTGCCATTTGGTGAGAACTCCGCCCGATGCACGGGCCCGTGGTGACCGGTGAGCGTTTGCAGGAGCTTCCAATCGCCCACCGAGAATATGCGCAACTTGCCATCTTCGCAGGCGGTCACCACTTTCTTCGCGTCGCGGGAGAAGGCCATGTTCAGGACGGTGCCCTCATGCCCGCGCAGCGAATCCACAAACTTGTGGGTTTTCAAATCCACCACGGAGGGTTCTGCGCCCGAAGTGGTCTGAATCTGCGCCAGCAACAGCCAATCGCCGTCCGGAGAAATCTCGTAGAGGTTGGGAATCTGGGTCAGGTCGGGGATAGTAATCGGTCCGCCTCGGCCGGTCAGAGGATTCCACACGTCGAAATTGCTTTCCTTGTAAAGTACCAGGTAGCCGATCGTCGGGAAGTAACGCGCCGGACTGAATCCACCTTTGGTCCCCACGGCGTTCAGCTTTCCTTCCAAATGATCTCCATCGATATCCCACTGGAACGCCAATAGGGGAGTGGGAGCCGGCCCTTTGCCTTTGACATGGAAAACCCCATTGGCGAGCAGAAAAAGTTGATGGGGTGAGAGGAAATTGGCGGAGTGGACCTCCAGGTCTTGGATATCAGCTAAGCGCGGTTTCAAAACCTTTTGGACGCTGTCGGTGCGCAGGTTCATTAACAGCACTTTGTCTTCAGCGGCCACGGCGAGCATGGAAGCATCGGGCGAGAAAGCGCCGTCCGATGAAAACTTCAAAGCCAAGTGACCTTCCATGCGGCCATGGCTGACCCACTGGGCGGCCGCGGGGGGCGACTCCACGGTCTCGACTTGCGCGCCCAGATAGGCGGCGGGCAGGAGCAAAGCGGCCACCAGGAGGAGAAATCGAAACTCGAAACTCGAAACTCGAAACTCGAAACTCGAAAACCGAAACTCGAACCTCGAGGCAGAGCTTGTGCAGCGTCCAGCAATGGGGAGGACAACGTAGCGACGCCATAGCGGCGGCATTTGCCGGCAGGATGCCGACGCTATAGCCGAAGCGTTGTTCAGGCATTCCGTGGACACTACGCTGGCGATTTTCGCTTTTCGCTTTTCGAGTTTCGCTTTTCGAGTTTCGATTTTCGTTCTTTGCTCGAAGTTAGACAAGCTCCCCCTTGGAGATGCGATTCACTAGCTCGCGGTCCGCTTCCAGAAAGTTGTATTCCGGAAGCATGGCGCGCGGCGCCCACTCGATGGTCTCAAACACTTGGTTGCGAATCTCGCCGCCGTAGTTCGCTATGGCGAAGAAAACCACTTCCACGTAGCGGTCGGGATAGTGGTGGCGCAGCCGAAAAACCTCCCTACCAACTTCCGCTTGAATCACCAGTTCTTCTTGCAGTTCCCGCCGCAGCGCGGTGGGCAATTCTTCTCCGGCTTTCACCTTGCCGCCGGGAAATTCCCACTGTAGGCCGTAGGCGTCGGAGTGCCGGCGTTGGCAAATCAGAATGCGGTCGCCCCTTTGTATGATGCCGGCGACAACCAGAATGGGTTTCTGTTCTGTCATCCAGGAATCAGATTGTAACAGAGGAAGTGCCTCGCAGCGCGGCCGAGCCGCAAAAGAAAATCAAAAGGCAAAGGGTGAAGGGTAAAGGGTAAAAGGGTAATGTCATTCGGAGCGCCGTCATTCCCGCCCCTTCCCTTCGGGAACAAGGCTGAGCCCTGTCCGTCCTAAAATGAGTAATTCCCGAGCAGTAACGCTTGATTGCGCCGAGCGCTTCAATTAGGATACACTGGCCCGTTCAGAATGGCCTTTGGCGCGAGTGCAGACTAGCTTTGATTTCCATTAAAGTCGGAATGATACTCGCCAAGGCGGGCACAGGCATAAGTGGAACCTGAAAACAAGCCGGAGAGCATCCTTACCAGGCTCAGCGAGCAATTGACGGCCCTGGAGAAGCGTGACTTTGAGCAATGGGTCATCGTCGTCGGCACGGGCATCCTGGTCGGGGCGGGCCTGGTGGCGATCCTTTTCCCCAGCGCCATCCTGCGCGAGGGGGCTTTGCATTTTGAGCTCTCCGTTTCGCGGGAGCTTTTCCTGGGACTGATCGCGCTGCTGATTCTTTTCAACACTTACATGATTTCGAGCCGCCTGAAGTTGCGGCGCACGCGCGGAGAAGTCATCTCGACGGCGATTCAGAGTGAACTTCTGCGCCTGCAATCCTTCAGTGATCCCCTCACGGAAGTTTACAACCGGCGCTCGCTCGACGATATGATGATGAAATACACCAGACGTGCAGAGCGCCTGAAGAAGCCGCTCAGCTTCCTGATGATCGACGTCGATCACTTCCGCGAAATCAACTCCCGTTTTGGCCACACCACCGGCGATTTTGTGCTGCTGGAGGTGGCGACCATCCTCAAATCCGCGGTGCGCGGCTCCGATGCCGTGATCCGTTACGGCGGTGACGAATTTCTGATTATCCTCGCCGACGCTCCCATGGAGGATGTCAAGGTCGTCATGGGACGCATCGAAAGGTTTGTGCAGGATTGGAACCAAAGCGGGCACTTGAAGGATTTCGAAATGGCCCTCAGCGTGGGCGCCTCCCAGTGGGCCCCGGGCAAGACCGCCGACGAAGTTATGAACGAAGCCGACCAGCAAATGTACGCCGCCAAAGCCCGCGGCAAGGACGGCCGTTCCCCCTCCGCGCCATGACCTTTTCCGGCTTGACGATGACGAGCGCAGAACGTCCGCCGGACCAAAGGTGCAGCACCCCTCCCCGCCCGAGGCAGTCCAGCCCAGTGAGTTGAAGGCGCCCACGCGGCAACCTTTGAAGCCCCTTTATGCGTACTCCTGCGCCAAACTCACAAAAAGCGCGTCGTTGGGGTAGAGGCGATTCACGTTTTCAGGAGTTACCAATTGGTGTGTGGTGAAGGTCGCCGGTGTTGCGCTCTTTCCCAACAGGACATCCGTGGCTATGCGGACGATTGCGTCTCCATACCTTTCCGGAAAATAGGCCACCGAGCCAATTAACCGGGTTCCGGTTTCGCGCATCTCCGCGCGCGATTCCGGTTCGGCATTCTGTCCCACCACGGCACAATGGGCGCCGCGTCCACATTCTTGAAAGGCTCGCAGTGCGCCCAAGGCGCTCGGATCGTTGGCTGCCCCCACCAAGGTGTGTCTGACTGGACTGTCGCGAAGGTATTTGCGGACGCATTCCAGAGACGCCCTGAACTCCCCTTTGGTATCCAGCCGGACGACTCGGCATTTCTCCGCTGCGGAAAAAATATCCTTGATCCCATCCAGGATTCCGTCCACTCTCGTGCGGAGCAAGGGGCCCGATCGTGCAATCTCCAGCAGGAGGATCTCGTCTACGGAGCCCTGCCACTGTTGCATGGCGTAATGGCCCAAGCAGCGCCCCCCCAACAATCCTGCCAGGTGGTTATCAGCCCCGAAATAGGTTGCGCCAGGGTGGGGAATGTCGACGGCGATAAGGGGTATCCCCGCATTCTGGAACTTCGCGGCAACGTCGGGAGCCACACTCTCAATGACTTGGAACTCGACGGCCAAGTCCACATGCTCCCGGATTAACCGCTCGGCATTCCGCACCGCCGTCTTTGCGTCAAGCCGGTTTTCGACCACGATCAGTTCGATTTGTGCTTTCTGGCAAGCTCGAACCAGTCCGTCGAAGACTTGTCGAGAAAATGAAGCGGAACGATATGGGTCGGCATATCCGATCCGGAATCTGCGATGTCCGCCCAGAGGGAACGAAACCCGGTATTGGTTCTCTCCCACCTTCTCCAAAAGCCCGCATTCGTGCATGGTGTAGAGCAATCGGAAGCACATTCCTTTCCTAAGTCCTGAACGGGAAACAACATCGCGCAGCCGGAGGATTTCACCGGGGGAATGGAATGACCCCAAGATCGCCGACGCATGCACAATAGACTTGACGATATATCGGGTGTGAGACGTCGTGGACTCGGATGGCATGCACGACCTCGGAAAGGCAGTATCGACGGTTTAAAAGCTCTGTTTCGCACAGCAATACAATCGCTGTCAACCGTTTTTTCCAAGGCGACGACATTTTGTCCGGTTGTTTTGTGGAATCTCCTTAGTTATTAGTCATTTATCGCTGAGCGGGGGGCCTACTCTCAGTTTTGCCTAGCAGAACTACAGAGACGAGTCAAGAACTCCTTGACGGCTCTGGGGGCTTCGCATACAAGGTCAGGCGCAAGCTGGGAGTACCGCAAGCGCGACCGGGGGTTGGTACTGCAAGAAAGATCAGGCAACAGATCGCATTTTCCGCAGCCTGGGAGTTGGCTCCCGAGCGCGCACTTGGAGGTAGAACTAATGATAAGAGACTGCGTGGATTCTGGGAGGTCTGGTTTTGTCCCCAGGGTATCGTTCGTTGTCTTGGCGATAGTGCTTTTGCTTGCATTCGGCGGCGTGGCGAAGGCTCAATTGTCTACTACCGCTTCGATCACGGGAATCGTCACGGACTCTTCCGGCGGCGTCGTTCCCGCGGCGACAGTGGACGTCACGGACCAAGATACCAAAGTGGTTGTTTCGACCGTAACCAATGGCAGCGGCGTTTATGTGCTGCCCAGCCTGACAGTTGGCACTTATACCGTGAAGGTTTCCAAGCCGGGCTTCAAGGAGTACGTTGAGAACGATATTATCCTGCATCCGGCCACTGTGGATACCGTAAACGTCACGCTTACCCCTGGAGCTGTAACTTCGCTGGTCACGGTTACCGCCGGGGCCGTTGCGGTCGAGACCAGCACGAGTGAAGTTTCCAACCAGGTGGAGAGCGGACAGATTAACATCCTGCCGCTCAATGGGCGCAACTACCAGGCGCTCGCCGCCATGATGCCGGGGGTTATCAACACCAGTGCCGGCTCCGCGATTGGGACGGGCGGCCGCTCGACATCGGACGTCCTGGACATCAACGGCGTTGGCAACAGCCGGCTCTTCAAAGCCCTGGATGGGATTTGGGACGAAAACACGGGAAACATGAGCGCCAGCACCGTGGTTCCCAATCCTGACACGCTGGAGGAAGTGCGCATCCTTCAGAATAACTACAGCACGAAATACAGCTTGATGGGGGCATCCGTCATCCTGATGCAGACGAAGAGCGGCACGAGGGATTTCCATGGAGGCGCATTCGAGTACCTGCGGAACACCGACTTGAACGCACGCAATTTCTTCGCTCCTGCCACCTCCACGGCAACGGCGCCTGCCATCCCGCCTTACCATCAAAATATTTTCGGGTACAACATCGGCGGACCCCTCTATATTCCGCATGTTTTTAATACCAACAAGCAGAACACCTTCTTCTTTTGGAGCCAACAGTGGGTTCGGCTAGACGCGCCGCCGAGCAGTTATCCCAACGGCACGACGGCTACAAGCGCCGAATACACCACGCCCTACGAAGTCCCGTCAACCGTGGCGATCCACGTGCCGGGAGCCTCAAGCTGCTTCTATCCTTCGATTGGACCTCTCCCCGGCTATACGGGGACCCCTGCGGCCCAACTATATCAACTTGCACCAGCAGGCGGGGTGTCTGCGCTCAAGGGCACGGGATGTCCTGCGTCATTGCCCGCGGTCAATTCGAACTCGGCCGCGTTTCTTTCCGCGCTTTACCCGGCACCCAATTTTTCAACCGGTGGTGCCACGAACTACGAAAACCTGAACCCTCAGATCACGGATCAGCTTGACGACCAGATCAAGATTGAGCACAACTTCGGCAGCCGCTTTCACCTGATGGGGGAGTATTTGCGCGAATATCAGTCGTACAAGCAGTATTCGATTAGCACTTCTCCGATGAATTGGGAAGAGGACTATACGCGAAACTCCATGGCGCAAGTTGCGTTCACTGCCACCCTTTCGCCCAGCATGGTGAATACCACCAGCCTCGCCTTCAACATTTACGATTTGTATTTGGATGTGGAAGGCATTGACTACGTCAATCAGATACCGGGCTTTTCGGAGACGTTGCCGTACAGTGGCTATCTTTCCAATCGGATTCCTCTGGTGTCGTTTTCGAACGTCGGCTGGAGCCTCTTTGGAGAAGGGATCACGGTGGCGCGTCCTCTCTACCATGCCGGGGACCTCGATGACACGATCTCCGACGATTTCAGTTGGTTGAAAGGGAAGCATTACGTGCAGGCAGGCATCAACGTCGTCATCAATGGCAAGCGGCAAAATCAGACCGGCGCAGCCGGAGGAACGGCGGGCACGTGGTCCTTCACAGGAACGTATACGGGCAATTCGCTGGCAGATTTCATGTTGGGAGACGCGGCGACTTTTGGACAGAATGCCGACGAGGTGCGCGGGTATATGAAGGGCAGAATCTTCTCGCCGTATGTGGAAGATCGTATTCAGGTGACGAAAAGGTTGACGGTCACGGCGGGGCTGCGCTTTTGGAACATGCCTTGGCCTCACGGTCAATCCGGCATGGGAGCGATGTTCATGCCCGCCGATTTCAGCGCAGCCAACGCGCCCGCGGTCACCACCGGCGGTGCGCTCGCGACTGCCCTGCCGCCCGGGACCTTCTACACCAACGGGCTCGTCATCAACGGCGTAGGCGGTACGCCAATCAATTATGTCAATTTGCACAATTGGTACACTGGCCCCATGGTGGGCTTTGCCTGGGACGTTTTCGGCGACGGGAAAACTTCCTTGCGCGGCGGTTACGGACTGACCTACACCAAAGTATTCTCGAACCAGGATTGTTCGTTCAACTGCGAGTCCAATCCTCCCCTCCTGGGCTCCACCTCGCTGACGGGGAATACCGCGAGTCCCCTGACGTTTCCCACTCCCGGTGCTAGCGGCACCGTCAAGCCCAATAACGGGCTCGAGGCGCTGAGCGTGGCTGATCCGCAGACCAAGGCCACGAGCTTTGCCAGCTACAGCTTAAGCCTGGAGCACCAGTTTCAGAAGAATTGGATGGTCATGTTAGCGTGGGCAGGGGACGCGGCGCGGAACATACAAAATACGGGGTTCAACGAAAACCTGCCGATGCCCACCACGATAAACGGCGTTGCTTACGATTTCAATCCCAATATGAATCCGCCCACTGATTACAGCACCAACTACGACGCCCCCTATCAAGGCTACGGCTCGATGACGGAGATTGGGACGCAAGCCTCGGATAATTGGAACGCGTTGGAAATAAGTGTCCGCCACCCGGTCAGCAACAACTTGTTTTTCACGGCGTCCTATACTTGGTCCCACAATCTCGGGAATGGCACCGGGGGCGTGAACATCTACAATCTGGAGTACGACTACGGCAACGAGGAAGGCATTAATTATCCGCAGATTTTCACCACCACACTCACCTATAACCTGCCTTGGTACCGCCACCATGGAGGAATTGTCGGCCAGACGCTGGGAGGGTGGAAGTTCTCTGACATCACCACCTGGAGGAGCGGGAGTTCGTTCTCGGCGTCACTCGGCGGTTCCAATCTGGGCCCCAACGGTCGGCCGAATATCGTTAACCATAATCTCTACCCGGCGACCCGGACGATCACGGACTGGCTCAGCACCGCCCCGTACGTGGCGCCATCCCCCGGCTATTACGGCAACGAACCTCTCGGGATCCTGGAGGGGCCGAGGCTGTCGGATTTTGACATGGCGGTCTACAAGGATTTTCACCTTTACGAAAGGGCTTCGCTCGAGTTTCGAGCCGAGGCATTCAACGTTTTCAATCACACGAACTTCAACAATCCAGGCAGTTCTTGGTCAGCTACAAGCACTTCGTTTGGGGTGATTACTGGCGCGGCGAGCCCACGCATCATAGAGTTTGCCCTTCGCTTGCAGTTCTAACCACGCACCCCCCGGGTGCAGCAAGAAGCAGGGAACGAGAGGACCAGCCGCCTCCGCTGGTCCTCTCCCCCGCTGCTTCGCAGCAAAGACTCCTCTTACTCAGCGCCATCTGGACAAGGTGTTTCCTCCCGGGAACGGAATTGCGGAGGAATCCCCCCTGCGCGGAATGACCGCTTCAGACCTTAGCTTTCAGCCGTCAGCGTTCAGCTTTCAGCTACTGCTTGCCGGGCTGATGGATCCTTAGCTGACCGCTGAAAACTGATCGCTGAAAGCTTTATTCATACCGCAGCGCCACCATGGGATCGACCTTGGTCGCCCGGCGCGCCGGAATGTAGCTGGCGAGGAGCGCCACCATCACCAGAATCAGAGAGACGCCAAGGAATGTCAGCGGGTCGGTTGGTTTAACGTTATACAGCAGGCTCGATAGGAAACGGCTAAGGGCGAGGGCCCCCACAACCCCGATCATAATCCCGGCGCCCGCCAGTAAAGCGCCATGTCGCACAACCATGAAGAGCACATTCCCTCGCTTTGCGCCCAGCGCCATGCGAATGCCAATCTCCTGCGTGCGCCGTGCGACGTGGAAGCTCAGCACGCCGTAGATCCCCACCGAAGTCAGCGCCAGCGCCAAGGCGGCGAATATTCCCATGAGGAGCGCGTCAAAAGCCGGATGCGCCACCGCCCGGCCAACGACCTCCGACATCGATTGAAGATGCAACACCCGTTGGTCAGGATTCACGGCGGTCACGGCCCCCCGTAGCGCCGCGTCAAGAGCAAGGCTGCTGCTGGCACGAACCACCCACGCCGTGGAGTTGGGAGGACGGAAGAGCTGGGAGGCGGGCACATAGATGGTGGCTGGCTGGAACTCGTCCAGCCCCAGGTTCTTCACATCCCCAACCACACCCACGACCTCGCGCGGGGGTTCCAAAACTTCGGTAAACTGCCGCCCATCATATTCGCCCACCACCAAGCGGTCTCCAATCGGAGTCCTTCCTTTCCACCAGGCGCGCGCAACCGTTTCACTGACCATCACCACCGGCGTGGAGGAAGCTCTGTCAGTCTCTTGGAAACCACGGCCCTGTAAGACGGGAATGTGCATCGTCTGGAAATACTCGGGACTGATCGCACGGTACTCCATGCCGCCGATGCTGTGTTCGGGGTGTCCCTCGTGCTGGGTGGGGAGATTATTAGGACCCATCAGCGGTGGCAAGGTCACGACGGCGGCCGAGGTGACGCCCGGCACTGCCTTGATACGCCCCAGCACCTGTTGCTCGAAATTCCATACCTGCTCAGCAGTGACCCGGGAGGCCGGCGCGAAGGGAGTGTTCATCGTGTAGACATGCTGAGGGTCAAAACCCAGTCTCTGCTGGTGCAAACGGTAGAGGCTCTCCATCAACAGCCCCGCTCCCACAAGCAGCATCAGGGAGAGCGCCACTTCGCCGACCACCAACGCGCTACGGGCGCGGCTGCGAGCTGTGCTGCGTCCACCCTGCATGCTGCCTTCCCTCAGTGCGGTTTGGGGATCCAGCCGGGAGGTTTGCCAATAGGAAGTGAAGCCGAACGCCAGGCTGGTCCCGAGCGCGACGAGCAAGGTGAAGGCGAGGACGCTGCCGTCAAGCCCGATGTGGGTGGTTGCGGGAATGTCCCAGGGAATCGAAGTTACCAGGCCCTTTAAGACCCACACGGCCGCCAGCAGACCAGCCGCGCCTCCCATCGAGGCAATGAGCAGACTTTCAGCCAGAAACTGCCGCAACAACCGCCAGCGCTCGGCGCCCAGGGCCAGCCGGATTGAGATTTCTCTTTGCCGGACGTTGGCTCGCGCCATGATCAGACTTGCCACGTTGGCGCAGGCAATCACCAGCAGAAGGCCGACGGCTCCAAAGAGCATCAGCAGACTGGGGCGTAGATCCCCAGCGAGCCACTTCTGGTAGCTCATTAACTGCACGCCCTGCTGCCCCGACTGGACGGAGCCCGTCCGGCGCAATTGTTCAAAGACGACGCTGATGTTGGCTTGCGCCTGGGCTAGGCTTATTTCCGGATTTAGCCGGGCGATGACGCGGGTGTTCATCCCGGTGTCCTCAATCCCGCGACCCAGTTGGAGCGGGACAAATACATCCGCCGGCTGCTCGAGGAACGTGAATTGGGGCGGCATCACTCCCACCACGGTGTAGCCCGCATCCCCCAATTCAACTTGGCGCCCGACCACCGCAGGATCGGCGCCAAATGCCTTTCGCCACAGCGAATCGCTCAATACCACACTTTGAGCACTTCCCGGGACGGTCTCCTCGCGCTGAATGCCACGACCGAGCGCCGGAGCCACTCCCAGCACCTTGAAGAAGCCATCGGTGACCCGGAGGGAACTAATCCATTCGGAGGCGCCGCCCCTCTTGATTGAAAGGTCCGGACCGCCCCGGAAACCGGCAATGGCCTTAAAAGCGCTGGCGTGATCGCGATAGAACTCAAACTCCGGGCCAGTCAAAGTGTCGTTTAGGCCTCCATCCTTCCAGGCCAGGTTCACCTGAGCAATCTCGTCCGGGTGGGGGTACGGCAGCGGGCGAAGCAATACCGCGTTCACGACGCTGAAGATGGCCGTGTTGGCGCCGATACCCAGGGCGAGCGTCAGAATGGCCACGGCCGTGAAGGCAGGGTTCTTGGCCAACATGCGCAGGCCGTAGCGAACGTCTTGGGCGATGGTTTCGAGCCAGCGGAATCCCCACAGCTCGCGGCTGGTTTCTTTGAGCAAAGTGACGTTGCCGAACTGGCGGCGGGCGGCGTAGGGAGCCTCTTCCGCCGCAACACCTTGCTCGCGCAGCTTCTCCTCGCGCATGGCGAGGTGAAACGTCAACTCATCGTCCAGGTCGCGGTCAAGCTCGCGACGCCTGACCAGCGCCTTCAAACGCAGCCAGAAATCGTGCATGTGTTCGCCGAACATCAGACTCTCCTTGACGGCCGCATCGCGCCGGGCCGGGGAGCGCTGCTCGCCACTGTCCACTGACCACTATCCACTAACCACCGCCCTATTCATACCTCAGCGCCACCATAGGATCGACCTTGGTCGCCCGACGGGCGGGGATATAGCATGCTACCAGTGACACGCAAGTTAACAGGATGGCGGCGCTCACGAAGGTCGCCGGGTCGGTGGGACGGAGTTCGTAAAGCATGCTGGTCAACACGCGCGAGAGCGCAAGCGCCGCCGCCAAGCCTAAGACCGCTCCCGACATTGCCATCATCAACCCTTGCCCTACCACTTGCTTAAGTACATCATGCTGGGAAGCTCCCAATGCCATCCGGACTCCGAATTCGTGCGTCTGTTGCGTGACGCCATAGGACACCACCCCGTAAATTCCCACCAGAGCAAGCACCAATGCGAGGCCGGCGAAAGCCCCGAGTAAAACCACGCGGAACCTCGGGCCTGCAACCGAATCGGATAGGTTTTCTTCAACTGTCGTGATGTCGAGGATGGGACGGTCTTTATCTACGGACCAGATTATGTCGCGGACGGCAGGGGCCAGTTTTAGTGGCTGCCCCGTGGTACGTACTACGATGAACATTCCGGTTCGGGGGTCTTGCATGTAAGGGACAAAGATCTCAGGCTGCGGTGCCAGGTTTAGATAAGCGTCCCTTACATTGCTGACGACTCCCACAATTTCCAAGCGGGATTGCTCGGAGATCCAAGGCGCCAAAATGTGTTTCCCAAGGGGATTCTGGTTGGATAAGTAGCGGCGGGCGAACGCCTCATTAATGATGATCACACCGGGGGCGCCAGCGTTGTCATGGTCGTCGAAGTCCCGCCCGGCCATAAGGCGCTGCCCAAGTGTGCGGAAGTAACCCGGGCTGACGGGTTGATACTCCATAATAATGGGCTGACTCGACGACCCGGAAGGCTGACCTTCGACAGAACTGGGATTAAAGAAAACTGCGCCGCCTCCTATGATAGGCGCAATCCCGGTCACGCATGCCTCCCTCACTCCAGGAAGCATTCGAACTCTGGCAAGTGCATCGTTGAAGAATGTAACTAATTGCTGGGGGTTGTCGAATTTCTTCGCCGTGGGCGTCACGCTCAAGACGAGCAAATTTCCTGTCTGGAACCCCGGATCAACGGTAGTCAGCTTCCAAAAACTTCGGATGAGCAGTCCCGCCCCCACCAGCAGGACCGTGGCAAGAGCGGTTTCTGAGACCACTAGGAGACTTCGGGCACGGCGGCGCCGGATCGATCCAAATCCGGAGTGGGAGGTTGCGCCCCCTTCCTTCAGGGCGGTGTTCAAGTCCACTTTTGAAAGCGAAATGGCGGGCAGCGCACCGAAGATGAGCCCGACAATCGTCGAAGCCACAAAAGCAAAGGTAATCACGGCAAGGTCAATGTGCACTTCACCGAGGCGCGGTATGTCCTGTGGAGCTATGGCGAGCAAGCCTCTGACGCCCCACAGTGCCCCCACCAAGCCCAGCAATCCGCCCAAAAGGGACAGAAGAATGCTCTCAATGAGGAGTTGTCGAATCACTCGCAGCCGTGACGCACCGACGCTTTCCCGGATGGCAATTTCCTTCTCCCGGCCGGCCCCTCGAGCAAGGACGAGGTTCGCGATATTGACACAGGCGATCAAAAGCACGAAACCCACGGCGCCGAAAAGTATGAGTAGAGCAGAACGCGCGCCGCTTACGACCTCGTCTTCGATGCGGTCAACTTGCAGGTCCCAGCCTTTGTTTTCTTCGGGGAAAGCTTGCGCCAACCGCTGGGCGACCGCATGTACCTGGGATTGTGCCTGAGTAAGATCAACTCCCGTGGAAAGCCTCCCAATCACTTCACACCGATGCTCCCGGTATCTGGGGGATCCTTCAGATATCGGGCGGAAAGGGACCCAAATGGTTGGCAATCTCCGGGCGGACCAGAAATCATAGGGCATTTTGAAACTGGAGGGTAGTACGCCCACGATTGTGTATGCCGTGTCATCCAAATACACGGCCCTGCCAAGCACGTGGGGATCGCCACCGAACCGGTTTTTCCAATCGGGTTCACTAATCAGGGCGACATGGTTTCGCCCCGGTTGGGCTTCCTCGGCAAGGAAGGCTCGCCCCAGTATGGGTCTGACATTAAGCAGGCGGAAAAAGTCTGGTGAGATCTCGTCTCTATATGCCCTTTCTGGGTCTCCGGGCCCAGTTAACTTCGCGCCCCATGCCGAGTGCAGTGCTAGATCCTGAAAAACGTTGGTTTGATGTTTGATTTCAGAAAACGCCAACGGCGAGATGGGGTTTTTGCTTAATATAGAATTGCTTGAGGAAATGCTTACGAGCTGATGAGAATCCTTGTACGGGAGGGGGCGGAGGAGCACCGCATCGATCACGCTGAACATTGCAGTGTTCCCGCCGATCCCCAGCGCCAGAGTGAGCACAACGACCGCCGTGAAGCCGGGATTGCGCTTGAGTTGGCGTAGGCCGTAGCGGAGGTCTTGCAGCAAGGTTTCAAGCCATTGGAATCCCCACAGCTCGCGGCTGGTTTCTTTGAGGCGGGTGACGTTGCCGAATTGACGGCGGGCGGCATAGTGAGCCTCTTCTGCCGCAACACCTTGCTCGCGCAGCTTCTGCTCGCGCATGGCGAGGTGAAACTGCAATTCGTCGTCCAGGTCGCGGTCAAGCTCGCGACGCCTCACCAGCGCCTTCAAGCGCAACCAGAGTGCCGAGATACGCTCGCTCAACATCGTTCTTCACCTCACCACAGATTCTCACTAGCCCGAGTCCCGCCACCGTAGATGAAAATGTGCGAAGCGCCTTGGACTGCGGCGGCTCGACACCGCCTTGAAATAACGTGCAGAAAGAAGACCCAGGACAAAGTCAAAGGCGGCGTCGAGCCGAGGCATCGGGGTACTGAGAAATGAATCAATGGCCCGATGATCCGATGACCAAATTCCTCCCTCAGGCGGTCTCCATGACGCGCGCGATGGCCATGACCATGCGGTCCCATGTGGCGCGCTCGGCTTCGAGGTACCGTCGACCTGTTGGGGTGAGCCGGTAATACTTGGCCCGGCGGTTGTTTTCTGAAAGGCCCCACTCGGCGGCGAGCAGCCCGCGCAGCTCCAGGCGATGCAACGCCGGGTAGAGCGCGCCTTCCTCGACGCGCAGCACGTCGTCAGAGCGCTGGTGGATGGACTCGGCGATGGCGTAGCCGTGCATCCGGCCGCGCGCCAACGTCTTCAGCACCAGCATGTCGAGCGTGCCCTGCAACAGGTCCAGCGGCTTTTCCATCATCTCTCCCATAACATGTTTAGGGGAATATGCCAGAGCACTCCCAGCGTGTCAAGGAGTTTCGCAAGGGCGGGGCGGAAGGCAGTAGGCGGAAGGCGGAAGGCAGAAAACGGAAAACGAAGCCAGCCATTGCGCCGTTGCCTTTAGCCGCAACACTGTTCACTTAGCGCACGTTTTCAAATGCATTTGTGCGAAGCACCTTGGACTGCGGTAGCAGCAGCTACCGCCTTCCGCCCTCGGTTCACACGGCCAAGGCGCAAGGCCCGGAGGATGAAAGGCGGTAGCTGCTGCTACCGCAGTCCAAGGCGGGCTTCGCCCGCAATCAGAACCCTTATTCCGTATATTTTGTATGATTCTGTAGGCACGGTGGGGGGCCGATTTGCCCACGGCGAAAACATCGGGACAGGTTGCGCCGTGGGCTGCGACCTTTCTTCCGTCAGCAGACGGACTGCGGGGGAGCCCTGCGCTTATTGCCTGGAAGGCACCCCATGGCCGAACGCGCGCCCGCCGTTAGGATCGCCGGACTTTCCGCCGCGCCGACCCCTACGGGGCTCCGGGTCGTATGTCTGGATAATTTGTCCAGATAATTTGCCCAGGGAATTTGTCCAGATGATTTGTCTGGACGGCTTGCATGACGTTTTGTCTTGAGTCATATTGCTTTGCGTATAGCCTTATTATTTCCTTGACAAATAGAATAATACTTGTACACTAGTTTATGAGGCCAGCGCTCGCTGGCTGAAGTGAAAGACCGCTGACCTATGCAAGGCGTCGGCGCAAACCATCGAGCGGTAGGCAGTAGCCAGAAAGCAGTAGGCAGTAGGCACAAGGCAGTAAGCAGTATGCTGACTGGTGACTCCAGCATGCTGACTGACCACTATTCACTGTCCACTATCCACTATCCACTGCCCGTTAGAGGTTTCCATGTCACTGGTAAAAAGCCCGCGAATGACCGAGAAGAAAGTGGCCGCGAATGCGCGGAACCGCAAGCTTGCCCATGGTCCGGCCCGTGACCGTCAAGGCCAACAGGGCCATGCCACAAGCGCTTCGCGGTTGCGGGAGCGGGACGCTCCGGCGCCAGCGGGGGGGGGGAACGCGCCCGCTACAAAATGCCGTGACGCTCCATTATGTACTAGAAATAAAATGGGTTAGCCATGGACAGCGAAAATCTTGCAAGAATTTATATAGTTGAAAAAAAGATAGTTAACTTAGTTTGAGTGGCCAAGTGGCAAAAAAACGCGGGGGGAAAAAATGCAGGTAATCTCCATTATGTTATTGAAAACAAATATAGCCAAAATGGCCGAAACCGGGCTCTCCATTATGTTACAGAAAATAAGC
>Ga0181533_1001067_pt1 | contig 35956 bp, 32 predicted proteins | sample PEATcosm2014_Bin_45_FD_119772 | JGI IMG/M metagenome (GOLD analysis project Ga0181533, IMG submission 119772) | Peatland microbial communities from MTU Mesocosm Facility, Houghton, MI, USA - PEATcosm2014_Bin11_60_metaG | ecosystem: Environmental > Terrestrial > Soil > Wetlands > Peat | place...
CTTTTCATAATGACTAACAACCAGAGCCCACTTGCTAGTCATTGATCGAATCTCTGTTTTTTTCATGGTAAAAGTTTATACTCAAATTGTATAAAACTGTTACCGAAATTGTGAAGTTATACAATGCCGGCAGGCAGGTTTCGTTATTTCGCCATTTCGCTGTTTCACTTCACCTCTTATTTCTCACCATTTCACACTTAACACTTTTTTCGCGTCACGAGTTACGCGTCACGCGTCACGATTTTTCACTATTTCTCATATGCTTCCATCTCCTGTGTGACCAGAGATAATATTCCGGTTTTTCCCTTATAATCTTTTCAAGGGCGCTCATGTATATTTGTGTAATCTCGCCGGTTTTGGTCTTTGAGGGATCTTCTACAAGCATTATGAACTTCAGCTTATAATGTCCCCTTTTGATCTTCCGGGGAAAAGCAAAGACTACCGGTAAGTTGTAGAGCCTGGCATATTTTTCCGGTCCATGTAAAGTAGCAGTATCATGGTTCAGAAATTGCACCCAGTATGCTAATCGGGCATTGGAAGGACTCTGGTCGGCTACCATATAGAATATAGCAGGTTCACCGTAATCCTTGCTGAATACTGCAGATGTATTTGATATAGAGACTAATAAGGATCTCCCCCTCACCCTTGTTTTTTGGACATAATCATCAACCAATTTATTTGTAAGCGGCTTGTAGAACCCTACCGGTAAGTGCTTCAGTTGCGTTCCCGATGCTATTCCCGCCCATTCCCAGTTGTTGTAATGGCCTCCCACACAGATCACCGATTTGCCCTGCCTGTAAAGTTCATCTAAAAATCCGGTATTCTCATATTCGTACCTTTTAACAACATCTTCTTCTTTCATTGTGAATGCTTTCATGCTTTCAACTAAAACATCGCTAAGGTGATGGTAAAATTTCCTGGCAATTATCTTTAACTCTTTGTCTGATTTTTCAGGAAACGAATTCCTGAGATTGTTGAATACTACTCTCTTACGGTAACGCACCACCCTGTATAAAAGGAAGTAAATCCCATCGGAAAGAAAATACAGTAACCTGAAAGGCATTAAGCTTAATAGAAAAGTATAAGATCGGAAAACAAGATAAGTCAGGAATTTCATGGTGTTGATTATCGTGCTAAATTAAAAAAAATAGCAACATAAAAACTGTAAAGTCCGAAGAGTGAAGTGTGATGGGTAATTGTTTTCAGATTCCGGAAAAAGTCTAACTTTGTCAGCAAAGTTGGACTTTCATGCTGATAATTCGAAGGCACAATACTGATCCTTATTTCAACCTTGCCACTGAAGAATATGTACTAAAAGAGATAAGTGATGACTCTTTCATGCTTTGGCGAAATGAGCCTTCTATCATTGTCGGGAAACATCAGAATACCCTTGCAGAGATTAACCTGGATTATGTCAATGAAAACAATATCAAGGTAGTACGAAGATTATCGGGAGGGGGAGCTGTTTTTCACGATCTTGGCAACCTGAACTTTACCTTTACCATGCAGGGGGAAGGCAACAACCTGATCGATTTCCGTAAATACACGGAACCGATCCTGGAAGTATTGGTAAACCTCGGAGTCGACGCACGGTTTGAAGGCAGGAACGATCTGACCATTGGAGGAAAGAAGTTTTCAGGAAATGCGATGCACATCTGGAAAAATAAAGTACTCTCTCATGGCACGCTTTTATTTTCTTCCCATATGCCTGACCTCAGCAAGGCCTTGAATACAGATCCGTTAAAGTTTAAGGATAAAGCGGTAAAATCAGTAAGAAGCAGGGTCACCAATATCAGCGAGCACCTGAAAACACCGATGGATGTGATGGAATTATCCTCACTCATCGAGCAGCACATCATGGAAAAATACCCTGATGCCATTCTGTATGAACTTTCTGAAGAAGATCATAATAGGATCCGCAAATTGGTCGAAACAAAGTACGGGACCTGGGAATGGAATTTCGGCTATTCACCCCATTACAATTTCAGGAAAGTACTTCACACTGATAATAGTGGAAATATTGAGTTCAATATAGATGTCACAGATGGAATAATGCGAGATATAAGGATATTTGGTGATTATTTTAATATGTGTGAGACGGATGAGATTGAGAGGGTGCTCCGGAATGTTCCACATTCCGGTGATAAGATCAGGGAAGCTCTTTCCCCTTATAACATCGGTGATTACTTCAATCACCTGACCATAGATGAATTTTTAGAGGGTATGTTTTGAATTTATTTTATTAATGCAACCGCAACTAAGTTTAATACTATGAGATATCAGGATATTTTCGAACGGCTATGGCAGGATTATATTACACAAAATCCGGCATCAAAAAAAGTATATGACCTTCTGGTCAGGGAAGGCGAAACCATTGTCAACGATCATGTGGCTTTCCGCACGTTCAATCATCCGTTCATCGGAATCGATGTGCTTGCAAGGGTATTTATTAAAAGTGGCTACAAATTCAAGCGGGATTATCATTTTGAAAAGAAGAAGCTCTATGCCAGGCATTTTGAACACAAGAGCGACCCGAAAGCCCCCCGTGTGTTTATCAGCGAACTCCTGGTAGATAAATTCAGTGACCATATGAAACAGGTTGTGAATGAATGGGTAGGGAATATCCCGGTAGGCCTGTTAGAATCGGATGAGTTGATCTTTGCCGGGAATGTTTCCGGAGTTCCCAGCTATAAGACCTATGAAAAGCTCCGGTTTGAATCAGAATATGCGGCATGGCTCTATGTTAACGGTTTTCGTGCAAATCATTTTACAGTGAGTGTAAATGCCCTGAAAGAATATGACAATGTTGAAAAAGTCAATACATTTTTGAAATCCAATGGATTTCAACTGAATGATGCTGACGGGGAAATACAGGGAACCCCTGCGGATCTTTTAGAGCAATCGAGCATAAAAGCTGGTATTATCCGCGTTCCTTTCACTGATGGGGAATTTGATATTCCGAGTTGTTATTATGAGTTTGCCCTCCGGTACCCTGAAAGCAACGGAAAACTCTATAGTGGTTTCGTAGCCAAATCAGCTGATAAGATCTTTGAGTCCACCAATTACTATAAGAGATGAAAACCTTCTTCTATTCTCTTGCCTGGATCCTTATTTTAACTTTCATTCCCGGCTGCGGACCCGGAAATAATAAGATGAGTGGAAGTCCGGTAAATAATAATGCCCCTGTCGTGAAGGGAAAGATCATCCCCAAAGTGACATGTCAAAAAAATGAGGCAATAAGTTATGCACTTTATCTGCCAAAAGATTATAACCCTGCCCGTAAATTCCCTGTGATCATAGCTTTTGACCCCCATGGAGCCGGAAGTCTGCCACTGGAAAAATACAAAGACCTCTCCGAAAAATATGGCTATATCCTGATGGGGTCGAACGACTCGAAAAACGGGCAGGATATGAATACCTCAGGGGACATCATCGATGCGCTTTTCAGTGAAACGACAGGCAGGTATTCCATAGATCAGGACAGGATTTATGTGATGGGGTTTTCGGGTGGGGCCCGTGTCGCCTCTGTCCTTGGGTTTTACCAGGGTGGCGTAGCCGGCGTAATAGGTTGTGGTGCAGGATTACCCTCAACAAAACAGCCTGTAAGGTTTAAACCCGATTTTATTTCACTTGTCGGGAATGCCGATTTTAATATGAATGAGCTGATCGCTCTTGATAAGCAAATGGATCAGGCAAATCTCACCCATGCTTTGATCCTGTTCAATGGTAAGCATGAATGGCCTCCGGAGGGGATCATGGAATATGCATTTTTTTGGAATGAATTCTGTTCAATGCGTAAAGGGCTTATCCTGAAGAACGATTCCATGATCCTCAACTTTGTCCATTCCCAGGAAAAGATCATCAACAATGAAAAAGAGACAGGTGACGCTTTGGCAGAATATAATCATCTTCTTAACCTGATCCGGTTTATCAATGGACTTGCCCCCACTGAAGATTTAAAAAGATCCCTTGATGAACTTGAAAATTCATCTGCTTATAAGGTACAACAAAAACAGACTCAACAACTCATGGGGAAAGAGATGAGAGAGCAGCAAACTTTAAATGATGATTTCTTTTCGAAAGACCTCGGTTGGTGGAAAAAGAAAATCTCGAACTACGACCTGCAGATCAGGCAGGGGAAAGATTCTTCTGAAGTAAGGATGTTCAAGCGACTAAAGAGCTACCTCAGCCTTCTTTCCTATATGAGTTATAACCGGGTTTTATCGTCAAATGACACTGTAGCCGCCAAACATGCAATGGACATCTACGAAATAGTTGACCCGGTAAATGCCGCCAGCACCAAAGCAGACAAGGGAAAGTAAATGGAAATCAAAAAAATACGAAAGGCACTTGAAACCCTTCGCGGCACTTTTACAGGTGATCTCTATACCAATGATCTTTGGCGTATCATGTACGCTACCGACGCCTCTGCTTACCGTGAAGTACCTTTGGGAGTTGCCCGTCCGCGGAATACAGAAGACATAAAGGTTCTTATCGCCTTTTGCAGGAAATATTCCGTTCCTCTGATTCCCCGGACTGCAGGAACCTCTCTCGCCGGGCAGGTCGTTGGTAACGGACTGATCATAGATGTTTCACGGTACATGACAGAGATTCTTGAGGTCAACAGGGAGGAACATTGGGTAAGGGTGCAGCCGGGTGTCATTCTTGATGAGCTCAACAAAACTGTTGAACCCTATGGATTATTTTTCGGACCGGAGACTTCTACTTCCAGCCGTTGTATGATCGGGGGAATGGTGGGTAATAATTCCTGCGGGGCACATTCAATCCTGTATGGCAGTGCACGTGATCATGTGATTTCGTTGAAAACAATCCTTTCAGATGGCTCTGAAGTCGAATTCAAGGCAATTTCATCTGAAGAATTGAATCAAAAAATTAAAGGCGGTGACCTTGAATGTTCCATATATCGTACTTTCTACGAAATATTATCCGATCCTTCAAACCAGAATGAGATCAGGAAAGAGTTTCCTAAACCTTCTATCCACCGCAGAAATACCGGCTATGCACTTGACATCCTGCTTGAAACTGATCCTTTTACCGGAAACCGGATTCCTTTCAACCTTTCAAAAGTACTGGCAGGATCGGAGGGTACTTTAGCTTTCTCTACGGAAATAAAGCTCAATCTTGTTCCTCTTCCTCCAAAACAGAAGGCGCTGATTTGTGTTCATTGCCACACTGTTACTGAAGCCCTGGAAGGAAACCTTGTTGCCCTGAAATTCAACCCGGGTGCAGTGGAATTGATGGATAAAGCCATCATGGATTGCACTAAAGACAATATCACCCAGCGTAAAAACCGGTTCTTTATTGAAGGAGATCCGGGTGCTATCCTCATCATTGAATTTGAGCGTGATACGAGGGATGAAATCCTTAAAATTGCCAGCAACCTTGAGCAGGAGATGCGCAATTCCGGTTATGGTTACCACTTCCCTGTCATCTTCCCCCCGGACCTGAAAAAAGTCTGGGATTTGAGGAAAGCAGGCTTAGGCGTACTTTCCAATTATCCGGGTGACAGAAAGCCTGTTCCCGTGACAGAAGATACCGCCGTAAGCCCTGAAGACCTTCCTGGTTATATCAGAGAATTCAGGGATTTACTTGAACGATATCACCTGGAATGTGTGTTTTATGCTCATGCAGGACCAGGAGAGTTGCACCTGCGGCCAGTGCTGAACCTGAAAGATCCCGGTGATGTTGAATTGTTTCACACGGTCGCACTGGAAACGGCAAAACTGGTAAAGAAATACCATGGTTCCCTGAGTGGAGAACATGGCGATGGCCGTTTACGGGGAGAATTTATCCCTCTGATGATCGGCGAAAAGAATTACGGGCTTGTCAAAAAAATAAAGCATGCTTTTGATCCTGAAGACATCCTGAATCCGGGCAAGATCGTAGATACTCCAAAAATGAATTCCAGCCTGAGGTTCGAACCGGGACAAAAGGTCATGGAGATGCCGACAGTATTTGATTTCTCTTCCAGCCATGGAATTCTCAGGGCAGCTGAACAATGCAATGGCTCAGGGGATTGCAGGAATACATTTTTGACGGGAACAAGCATGTGTCCATCTTACCAGGCTGTGAAAGACGAGAATGCAACCACCCGGGCCAGGGCAAATATTTTAAGAGAATTCCTGACACGATCCCCAAAGATAAATCCTTTCGACCATAAGGAGATTTATGAGGTCATGGATCTTTGTCTTTCCTGCAAAGCATGCAAGTCTGAATGCCCGTCGAATGTGGATATCGCAAAGCTGAAGGCCGAATTCCTTCAACATTATTATGATGCCAACGGCATTCCACTGCGATCATGGATGATTGCCAACATCACCTTGATTAACAGGCTGGGAAGTCTCCTTCCGGGAATCTTCAATTTTTTCCAGACCAATCTCCTCCTTTCCGGGATCATTAAAAACGCCCTAGGTTTTGCATCTCAGCGAAATGTTCCTTTGTTATACAAAACTACCTTATCTGTCTGGGCAAAAAATTATGCTCAGGTCGTGAACATGAAGAAAGGCAAGGTTTTTCTTTTTGCCGATGAATTCAGCAATTTCAATGATGTTGAGCTGGGTATCAAAGCAATTAAGCTTTTGAATAAAGCAGGTTATGAAGTTGAGATACCGGATGCAATGGAGAGTGGCAGGACCTTTCTCTCAAAAGGCCTGATCAGGAAAACAAAAAAAATTGCCAATAAAAATATCAGGTTGCTAAAGGATTTGATCACAGATAAAACCCCTTTAATTGGAATTGAACCTTCCGCCATTCTTACTTTCCGTGATGAATACCTTGACCTGGTTGATCCGCCGTTGAAAAACGAAGCCTTGGGTCTGGCTAAAAATGCCTTACTATTTGATGAATTCTTTGTGAACATTCCCAGTCAGGGCGATCAGCCACTAAGCGCAATGTTTACGAAGAATAGGAAATTAATAAAACTTCATGGCCATTGCCATCAGAAAGCGTTGGCATCTATGGATTCGACTTTGAAGATGCTGGGTATCCCGGAAAATTTCAAGGTCGATCTGATCAGATCAGGTTGCTGTGGCATGGCAGGATCATTCGGGTATGAAAAGGAGCACTATGAGGTATCAATGAAAGCAGGAGAACTGAGTCTTTTTCCTGAAGTCAGGAAAACTGCTGAAGATACGATCATTTCTGCACCCGGTTTTTCCTGCAGGCACCAGATAAAAGATGGAACGGGCCGCACTGCTTTGCACCCTATCGAAGTGCTCTATAATGCTTTACTTTAAGTATTGACCTGTAATCCATTATCAGATATTGATTGACATCCCGTCTTCGGCAAGGATTGTTCCGGGGAAGACAGATTGCGCCTCATCGAGTAATGGTTGAAGATCGTCATAACGGGCAGAGAAATGGCCGATTAATAACTTTTTCACGTGTGCTTTTTTTGCCATCCATGCGGCTTCCATCGCCGTCGAGTGCATCTTGTCCTTTGCACTTTGCAGCATGTCCTGCATGAATGTAGCTTCGTGATAAAGAAGGTCACAATCGTGAATATAAGGAATGATCTTCTCGTCATAAAGCGTATCACTACAGTATGCAAACGATTTCGGGGAAGGGGGATCAGCGGTCAGTTCTTCATTCCTATAGACTTTTCCCGATGGATCGGTATAATCTTCTCCCATTTTGAGTTTAAGCAAATAAGAAAAGGGGATTTTCATTTTCTCCGTTATTTCCTTGCGAATCTTCCGCAGATGTTCTTTCTCACGAAAAATGAATCCCCAGGTTGGAACACTATGTGTAAGTGGGAATGAAAAAACAGAAACTTTTTCATTCCCGTAAATCAACTCATAACCGGGAGAAGAAAGTGGCTGAAAGAACAAGGGATAGTTCAGTACAGTCTTTGAAGCTTCCAGTTGAAGATCGAGTATATCTTTCAGCAATGGAGGACCGTACAGATGCAATTCTTCTTTTCTGCCTAACAGGTGAAGGGAATTCAGCAAACCAATGAGCCCGAAGAAATGATCGCCGTGAAGATGGCTGATAAAGATCCGCTCTATCCGTTGAAAATGAACATGAAATTTGCGGATTTGAAGCTGCGTTCCCTCAGCACAATCGATTAAAAACAAGCGCTCATTCACATTGAGTAAATGAGCGCTTGGGTTTCTTGTAAGGGAAGGAATTGCGGAATTGCTTCCAAGAATTGTCAATGAGAAGGTCATTGCTGACTATTCTGCCTCAGGCTCTTCAGGTTCAGACACTTTAGCTTTAGGTTCTTCAGGCTTAGGCTCTTCAGCTTTAGGTGCTTCTGTTTTAGTCATTTCTGTCTTACGTTCCACATCCTTAGGAGCTGCTTTCCTTGCCCGTTTTTCCTTTTCTTCGGCTTTGATCATATCCGATTTCAGGTCAGCAAGTGACTGGATGTCGCCAAGGGTGGTTTTTTCCAGGTTATCTTTGAGCTTCTTTACAGTTTTCCTGGGCAAATCCTTTCCTTTTTTCTTTTCATCGGATTCACCTCTCTTTTCGCCACCCGTTACATCTTTGTAAACTTTTGTGTGTGAAAGGATGATCTTTTTGTTTTCCTTGGAGAATTCAATCACCTTAAAATCGAGAACTTCTTCCTCTTTGGCATGACTTCCGTCTTCTTTGGTCAGGTGACGAAGTGGTGCAAAACCTTCAACGCCATAAGGGAGTGCAACGATAGCGCCCTTATCGTTCATATTCACGATGGTACCGCTATGCACTGAACCCACAGAGAATACGGTTTCAAACACATCCCATGGATTCTCTTCAAGTTGTTTATGACCGAGGCTCAACCTGCGGTTATCAACATCAATATCAAGAACCATGACCTCGATCTTTTCACCGGTCTTTGTGAATTCAGCTGGATGCTTGATCTTTTTCGACCACGACAGATCAGAAATGTGGATCAGGCCATCGACACCTTCTTCCAGTTCGACAAAAATGCCAAAGTTGGTAAAGTTGCGGACGGTAGCAGTATGCTTTGATTTTAAAGGATATTTTTCCTTGATGTTAGCCCATGGGTCAGGGATAAGCTGTTTGATACCCATTGACATCTTCCTCTCTTCGCGGTCAAGCGTAAGAATAACTGCTTCAACTTCCTGCCCTACCTTGAGGAAATCCTGTGCCGTACGCAGGTGCTGTGACCATGACATTTCGGAGACGTGTATCAGACCTTCCACTCCAGGTGCGATCTCGACAAATGCACCATAATCGGCGATAACAACGACTTTCCCTTTGATCTTGTCTCCAATCTTCAGGTTCGGATCGAGTGAATCCCATGGATGAGGAGTAAGTTGTTTCAGGCCGAGGGCGATACGTTTTTTATTTTCATCGAAATCAAGAATAACGACCTTGATCTTCTGATCCAGTTTGACAATCTCTTCGGGATGGCTTATTCGTCCCCAACTAAGATCGGTAATGTGTACAAGCCCGTCAACACCGCCAAGATCGATGAATACGCCGTAAGATGTTATATTTTTTACAGTTCCTTCCAGGATCTGCCCTTTTTCCAGTTTCTTTATGATCTCGGCTTTTTGAGCTTCGAGTTCATCTTCAATAAGGGCTTTGTGCGAAACCACAACATTCTTGTATTCATGGTTGATCTTTACGACCTTGAATTCCATGACTTTGTCAACAAATACATCATAATCGCGGATTGGCTTTACATCGATCTGAGACCCGGGAAGAAAAGCTTCAATTCCAAAAATGTCGACAATCAAACCACCTTTGGTGCGTGACTTAACATAACCTTTGATAATTTCCTGTGTCTCAAAAGCGGAATTGATCCGTTCCCATGATTTCAGGATCCTTGCTTTCTTATGGGATAGTAAAAGCTGGCCACTGGGGTCTTCCTGGTTTTCGACATAGACTTCCACCTTGTCTCCAACCTTCAGGTCGGGGTTGTAACGAAACTCGTTCAAAGGAAGTACACCATCAGACTTAAACCCTATGTTGATGACAACTTCACGGTTATTCATGGCGACGATGGTTCCATCAATGACTTCGTGTTCAGTGATTGAACTCAGGGTCCTGTCATACTCTTCTTCAAGACGTGCTTTTTCCTTGGCATCGTAGATCTCATGTTTCTTTCCGATCGAATCCCAGTCGAAATCCTTCATGGATTCGTGAAATGAGACGGCAGGGGTAACTTTAACTGGTTTTGCAGTTTCTTCTGCAACCGGTTTTTCAGGTTCTTCAAAAATTGCCTTTTGTGGCTCTTCGACAGGTGTAACAGGTTCTTCTTCAGATTTAGGTTCTTTTGTCTCTTCAACAACTTCACTGGGAACTTCCATTTTTATTTCTTCCGGTTGATCTTTTTCCAGTTCGTTGTTAACTTCTGATTCTTCAGTCATTCAATTTTGCTTTGTAGCGGTATAAACGCAACCGCTGGGTTAATACTAGGTGAATTGCTTTTCCCATCCTTAAAGTCAGAAAATCAAGGAAATTTCGGAACTTATTATACCGGATGAAAATTGGGGTGCAAATTTAGAAAGAAAATTTGTAAAAACCAATATGGGAAAAAGATGTCTTTGACCTGATTGAAGATCATCTGATAAATGGCACCTGGCAATGATAAACTTGAAGTGCACGATAGAAATTCTGTACCTTTGATGTGCTAAATCATACAGATATGCCATTACGCTGTGGAATCATAGGACTCGCCGGTTCAGGAAAAACGACTTTGTTCAACTGCCTCTCTAATACTCATGCAGATATACATAAAGCCTCATTTGCCGGTACAAAATCGAATCTCGGGATCATGAACGTTCCGGATCAGCGCCTATATGAGATCGACAAACTGATCCATTCTGCAAAGATCGTCCATGCCACCATCGAGATGGTGGATATACCCGGACTTTCAAAGGGAGGAAGCCAGAATGATGGCAATAAATTCCTTGCCGATATTCGTAATGTAGACGCCATGATCCATGTGCTTCGTTGTTTTGACAATCCCACGATACCTCACATTGAAGGATCGGTTGATCCCATCAGGGATAAAGAAATCGTCGATTTAGAGCTTCAGATCCGTGACCTTGAATCGGTGGACAAGAAGATCTCCAAGGTTGAAAAGATGATAAAGGCCGGGGATAAAGAAGCCCGTCATGCTTTGGGAGTCCTTGCAATTTACAAGAATCACCTCGAGTCATTTCAATCTGCCAGATCTGCCCCGGTACTTGCAGATGATAAAAGATATATCGAAGATCTTTTCCTTTTGACCGATAAACCTGTTTTATATGTGTGCAATGTGGATGATTCTTCTGCCACTTCAGGAAACCAGTTTTCACAAAAATTTATAGAATCTGTACATAATGAAGATGCTGAAGTATTGGTTATTGCAGGTAAACTGGAGGCTGAGATCGCTGAACTGGAAACTGCAGAGGACAGGGAGATATTTCTGTCAGATGCCGGTTTGAATGAACCTGGAGTGAACCGGCTTGTACGCTCAGCGTTTCATCTGCTCAATCTGCAAAACTTTTTTACTGCAGGGCCAAAAGAAGTCAGGGCATGGACAATTAAAAAAGGTATGACTGCACCACAAGCTGCCGGCGTGATTCATAGTGACCTGGAAAGGGGCTTCATCCGTGCGGAGGTGATGAAATATGAAGATTTTATCAGGTTGAAAACAGAACATGCATGCCGCGAAGCCGGAAAACTGCTGATTGAAGGAAAAAATTATATTGTGGATGATGGTGATATTATTCATATCAGGTTTAACGTTTAAAAGAGTGACAGAGTCACAAATGAACTACCCCGCCACAAGCAGCGGGGTATCAAAGTAAGTAGAATTATTTTCGCCTCAAGAGGCGGGGAATTGATCCTCGTCCGCCGGAGGCGGATTAAAATAATAAAGTCACGAATTGACGTGAAATGATAGAGTGAATGAAGATGCTGAATGAGATTGAGGAAATATTAAAGAAGGAAACATTTTCTAAAGAAGACCTGGTTCGTATGCTGGGAACAGATGAGGAGGAGAGCCGGTTGATCTTTGAAAGATCAAAGGCCATAAAGGAAAAATATGTTGGAAGGAAGGTTTATTTCCGGGGACTGATCGAATATTCCAATTACTGTACAAAGAATTGTCTTTATTGTGGTATCCGTGCCGGAAATAGCCGTTACAGGAGGTACGAAATGCCGGATGAAGAAGTGCTGGAAGCTGCCAAATTCGCCTATGATAATAATTTTGGTTCTCTCGTCATACAGGCGGGAGAACGGAATGACAGAAAATTTATCGTTTCCATTGAACGCCTGTTAAAAGAGATACACAGAATTACTGAAGGCAAACTTCATGTCACACTTTCACTTGGCGAGCAGACGGCAGAAACGTATTTAAAATGGTTTGAAGCCGGCGCTCATCGTTATCTTTTGCGTATTGAAGTATCAAATCCTGATCTCTATCGTAAACTCCATCCCAACGATAAGCATCATGATTATTATCAACGTCTTGAGGCACTGAGAATGCTCAGAAAAACCGGGTACCAGGTTGGTACCGGTGTCATGATTGGCTTGCCCTTTCAGACCCTCTCTGATCTTGCCGATGACCTGATCTTCTTCCACGATTTTGATATCGATATGGCAGGAATGGGTCCTTACATAGAACATGAGGATACCCCTCTCTATCAGTTCCGGAACGAATTGCTCCCCCTGCGCGAACGATTTTTGCTTTCCCTAAAGATGGTAGCCCTTCTGAGGATCCTGATGAAAGACATCAACATCGCTGCCACCACTGCCATGCAGACGATCGATCCCCAGGGTCGTGAAAAAGCCTTGCTGGTCGGTGCCAATGTGATCATGCCGAACCTGACGCCGGTAAAATATCGTCAAAGTTACCTCCTGTACCAGAATAAACCCTGCCTGGATGAAGAAGCAGAAGAATGTCAAAGCTGCCTGGAAACAAGAATCGCACTTGCAGGGGATGAGATCGGTTATGGAGAGTGGGGGGATTCGAGACACTTCAGGAACAGAACGGAAAGCGAGAATTCGTGACGCGTAACAGAATGTCATGGAACAAATATTTGAAAATATCGAGATCCTTGATGCGGGTTCGGAAGGGAAGGCTATTGCAAAGATCGGTGACCTGGTGATCTTTGTTCCGTTCGTGGTTCCGGGAGATGTTGTGGATATTAAGTTGGTCAGGAAGAAAAAATCCTACCTGGAAGGCAAAGCCATATGGTTTCATAAGTACTCTGAAAAACGTCAGGAGGCATTCTGTGAACATTTCGGGACCTGCGGGGGGTGCCGGTGGCAGAACATGAAGTATGAAGAACAGCTTTATTATAAGCAAAAACAGGTTAAGGACGCCATCCAGCGCATCGGGAAAATAGAGAATGTCAACATCCATCCCATCCTGCCTTCACAGGAAAGGAAATATTATCGTAATAAGCTGGAATATTCATTTTCGAACCACCGGTGGCTGGATAACAGTGACAAAAAAGAAGGATCGAGGGTTGATGAAAAAAAGATGAATGCCCTGGGGTTTCATATTCCATTGCTATTCGATAAGGTCCTCGATATCAACCATTGCTACCTTCAGGCCGATCCATCAAATGCCATTCGCCTTGAAGCAAAAAAATATGCATTGGCACATAACCTTTCTTTTTATGACGTGAGGAAATGGAAGGGATTCCTGCGCAATCTGCTGATCCGGACATCTTTAAGCGGAGAGATGATGGTTATCTTTGTATTCAGGACTGATGATAAAAAAGAGATTGAACCAATGATGGATCATATGCTGGCAAAATTCCCTGAGATTACATCCGTCTATTATGTCATAAATAATAAGAAAAATGATGTGATAACTGATCTCACCTATAATAATTACAAAGGGAATCTTTTTATCACAGAAAGGATGATGGCTTTCACCAAAGAAAAGGAGGTTGAATTTCATATCCGGCCCGCATCTTTCTTTCAGACCAACACCAGGCAGGCATTCATATTATACCACTGTGCTGCGGAATTTGCTGGGTTTAAAGGGGATGAGATCGTATATGATCTTTATTGCGGAATAGGTACTATCTCCAGCTTTATTGCTGATTCGGTAAAAAGAGTTGTGGGGATTGAGTCGGTGCCTGGTGCCGTTGAAGATGCCAGGGAAAATGCGCAACGGAACGGGATCCTTAACGTTTCATTTTTCACCGGGGAAGCTGAAAAGCTGTTCACTCCTGAATTTATTGAACAGCAGGGGAAACCTGACATTATTATCACTGACCCCCCGCGGGCAGGAATGCATGAAAAAGTTGTAAAGGCCATCCTTGAAGCAGCCCCGGGAAGAATTGTTTATGTGAGCTGTAATCCGGCCACGCAGGCAAGGGATCTTGCACTGATGAAAGATCAGTATGATCTGAAAGAATGCCAGCCTGTTGACATGTTCCCACATACCCAGCATGTGGAAAACATCGCCTTGCTGACCAAAAAGATGGAGCTCAGCCAATGACCGTTTTGATCAGGTCGGCCACTATGACCGGATCGTTCAACGATCCATCGATAATATAATCAGCCTGAAGATAATAGGGTTCGCGTTCTGCAAGTTGTTCACCTATAAACTGTTCGAGGCTTTCCATGGGCAGATTCTTCAGTAATGGCCGTTTCTTTTTGACCCTTTTCAACCGATCGAAAAGATCCCTGGCAGTCATACGTATATAAATACTGATCCCTTGTGATTTTATAAACCCGATATTTTCATCAGTACATGGAGTTCCTCCACCGGTAGCAATGATGGCATTGTCGAGGTTCTCTGTCTCCAATAAAAGCTGATGCTCAATCTGCCTGAATGCACCATCACCATATTTCTCAAAGAATTCAACAATTCCTATCCTGTACCTCTCCTCGAAAATTTCATCAAGATCATAAAATGAAAGTCCGGTCAGTCCGGATAGTTCCTTTCCCATTTTTGATTTTCCGGATGCCATATAGCCCATCAGATAGATCTTCATTTCCCTGGTACTATTATAAAATAAACACACTAAACAACATGATACTTCTCTCTTTTTGATCCCATTGCGAAATTAAAGAAGAATTTGTTTTTCCCTTAAAATAAAACAGGGTATTTCATTGATTTATTTCCTTTATTCTTAAATCGTTCAGCGTCACTATTTGTAAGCACGTCACGAGTCACGCATCACGATCTCTACTTATCATTAAATATAGTTCCAATAATAGCTAGATGTCTCTGTCCCCTTATCAAGGTAAATTCAGAGTGCCTTCGAGGTGCCTTCGGGATGTTTTCAACATCACTACAACTAAGATTCGATCAGTCTTTGATCAGGATTCAACTAAGCTTCGGTTACTTTTCTTCCTGAATTGCAAATTCCGATTCAACCCAGTTCCCCGGGATATTCTCGACCCTCACCACAACCTTTCCTCCATCCCATAATGGATTATCCTGGCTGGCTTCTTAAATCCAATATCCTGTTGATATCTCAACTGCAATATTGGCCTCAATATCTTTCCCGGTTGAATCCAAAACACTAACAATGACCCCCTTACCCTTATATTTGTCCCACGCATAATTATGTATGATATCTCCTTCCGTAATTCGTAATTCCTAATCTGTAATTCGTAATTCGTAATTCGTAATTCCTAATTCCTAATCCGTAATTCGTAATTCGTAATTCGTAATTCCTAATCTGTAATCCGTAATTTCTCCTCACTTCTCACCAGTTTTCCGCGTCCCGAAATATAACTGAGGATTAACAAATGTGGAACCGTTTCATTTATATTCCCTTATTTTTCTTACTTTTGCACAAAATTGGGGAAATCTGTCTATGAATAAGAGTCTTATATCACTAATAATCCTATGTACCGGAATTATTGCCTTCTCTTTAACTTCCTGCCACAACAACAAGGTCACTTCTGATGTGATTCAAAATCCCAACACCGCAAATGGTAAGGTTGACATGTCTCAACTTCCGGCTTTTTCCTTTGAATCGGAGTTACATGATTTCGGCAAGATCATCCAGGGCGAAACTGTGTCTTACCCCTTCAAATTCAAGAACACCGGGAAATCTGACCTTATCATTGCCGATGTCAGCACTTCCTGTGGCTGTACCATTCCCTCTTTCCCTAAAGCCCCTGTACATCCCGGCCAGGAAGGAGTTATAAGGGTTTCATTCAACAGCGCAGGAAAGCACGGCTTTCAGAATAAAAGCATCGTCATTGTTGCAAATACACAGCCGAATACATTTGTTCTCAGAATCAAAGCAGAAGTCACGATGGCAGGCATCCAGAGATAATATCAGGTAAATAAGCACACGGACTATTAATTCAAAAAAAAACAGGAAATATTTCTCGGTCAAAAAGCAAACAATAAATTTTAACATTATTAAACCTTCTCAAGATGAATTTATTAAGCATTATTTTAATGGCGCCACAGTCAGGAGCCGCATCAGGCAGTTCAAGCACATGGTATTCTTTTCTTCCATTGATATTGATTGTCGTGGTTTTCTACCTTTTCTTTATCCGTCCACAGATGAAACGGTCGAAAGATCAGAAAAAATTCAGGGAATCGCTGGAAAAGGGACAGAAGATCATTACTATCGGCGGAATCCATGGTCGTATCGTAGAAATACAGGACACAACAGTGACAATTGAAGTCGAGGGCCAGGTACGGTTGCGCGTGGAGAAATCCGCCATTGCCATCGATAACACACAAACCATTGAGAATAAATAGACTCAGGGTATCACAATCCGAAGAACTTGGAACCCGAATTCATTGAAATTATACGGAATGCCAGAAAAAGAAAAGTTGATAGGTTCCGGAAACAACTTTCAGTTCTCCTGGTATGTTTGATTATTTCCATTTTTTTATGGATCCTGGTTCATCTTTCCAAAGAGTACTTCTATACTGCTGAGTACCATCTGAATTATACACAGGTTCCCTGGAATATGAAAATGGTAAGCTGCTCGGACAGCATGTTGTACCTGACCATACGTCTTCAAGGTTATGAATTCTTTTCTGAGCAGTTTTTCAGGAAAAAGAACCGGGAATTCGATGTCAGTCTGAGGGGAGTGAAACTGAAAATGGGTGAAGATCAGGTCAATGGTTATCTGCTTACCCGTGGCATTGCCAGAATCATTGCGGAACAATCGACCTACCCTCTCGAGATCTTCACCACCTCACCTGATACAATATTCTTCACATTTGAAAAAAAGTCAATCAAGCGGTTGCCAGCAGAAAAAACAACAACCATCACCAGGATAAGATTGATAGATTCTGTTGCGCATCACGACAGTATTCAAAGAAGATCGCTGGTCACAAAGTAAAAAAAATGATTCGACAAATAAACAATTAGTGATGTTGAAAGTTGGTTTAACAGGAAATATAGGTAGCGGAAAAAGCATCATTTCGAGGATGTTTTCAACTTTGGGCGTTCCTGTCTATCATGCCGACCAGGAAGCCAAAAAGTTCTTCAATGACCCATCGGTAAAAGAAAAGATCCAGGGGTTGTTTGGAGAAAGAATCCTGGCTACAGACAGGGAAATTGACAGCCGTTCACTGGCAAATATTGTCTTTTCAGATAAAAAAGAGCTGATGAAGCTCGATTCCATTCTTCATCCCAGAGTTATCAATGATTTTTTACATTGGTGCGAAGCATTCACGAATCATCCTTATGTTATCCAGGAAGCCGCAATCATTTATGAATCCGGAGTTGAAGGCTTGTTTGACAAGATCATCCATGTATCCTGCCCCAAAGAAATTGCCATTGAACGCGTCGTAAAAAGAGACGGAATCGATACCAGCCTGATATTACAGAGGATGCGCTTTCAGATGGAGGATGATGAAAAGGCCGGGCTCTCGGATTTTGTGATTTTTAACAACGGGAATGAAATGGTAATTCCTCAGGTCATTTCAATACATGGAAAATTGAAGGAAATCAGCGAGAAACATTGACTATTATGGAACCTCTTAAAATCTCTGCAGTATCTTATCTTAATACCTTTCCTTTTGTCTATGGGATCCGGGAATCGGGATTCTTGAAAAACTACAGGCTCGACCTCGATATTCCTTCCCTGTGTGCTGAAAAATTAAAAAACAGGTTGGTTGACGTTGCTTTGATCCCGGTTGGAGCACTGAGCGACCTCGATTCTTATGAGTTTGTAGCTGATTTCTGTATCGGTGCAGTAAATGCTGTAAAGACTGTTTTACTTCTCAGTCATAAACCACTTGAGAGAATTTCTGAGATTGGGCTGGATTATGATTCACGGACCTCTGTTAAGCTGGTAAAGGTTCTTGCAAAACATTTCTGGAATATAAACCCATCATGGAGAAATCTCTCCCCGGGAGAAGTATCAAAAGATAACAGATTTGAAGCCATCGTGGCAATCGGCGATAAAACCTTTGAACTGATCAAAAATTATCCTTACTGCTATGACCTTGCCAGGGAATGGATCTACTTTACCAGACTTCCTTTTGTTTTCGCTGTTTGGGTAACAAACACGAAAATACCGGATCCAATGAAAGATGAATTAAATAAGGCATTGGCATATGGAGTCGGCCACATAAAAGAGACATTGGATTTCTTCAGGGACAAGCTTCCTGAAAAAGAAGACTGTCAGCTATATCTTGAAAAGAATATCTCCTATCCACTGGATGAAAAGAAGAAAAAAGGACTGAACCTGTTCCTTCATTACCTTAAAGACAACGGCTGAAATAATTACGAATTACGAATTACGATCAGATAATCTTTTATTCCACTTTTTTCAAAAATATTAGTATTTTTTGATATTACCTTTTATTGGGAAAGACGATTAATACTAGATTGTCGCACCAATAAATCAAATTGTATGAAGAGTCATAATGTAATCCAAGACAAATCATATGCATTTGCTTTAAGGATCATTAAACTTTATCAATTCCTAATAAAGGAAAATGAGTTTTTACTATCAAAACAAGTTTTATGCAGTGGAACCTCAATAGGCGCAAATGTTGAAGAAGCAATCGGAAGTCAATCCGAAAAGGAATTCATCTCAAAATTCTCTATTGCTTATAAAGAAGCCAGAGAAACTGCTTATTGGTTAAGATTACTCAAAGACTCCAATCTCATATCTGAAAGACAATCAACTTCAATGTTACAAGATTGCGATGAATTAATTCGAATCATTGGATGCATTCAAAGAACCCTTAAAGCAAAAATGGATAATTCGTAATTCGTAATTCGTAATTCTTCATTTGTAATTCGTAATTCCTAATTCTTCATTTGTAATTCGTAATTCGTAATTCGTAATTACTTTCTAACAGGGTATCCCCTTTGCTTTGCCATATCTTCCAGCCGTTTCTGGAATCCTGATTTTTTAATGGGCTTCTTCTTGTTGGCCTGGATCTGGGCATGAAGTTTCTTTTCATCGATAGTCGCCCGGATGATGTAGATCTGTGCAAATGTCAGAAGGTTAGCCAGCAGATAATAGTAGCTTAACCCGGAAGAATAATCGTTGAACCAGAAAAGGAACATGAGGGGCATGAGGTACATCATTGTCTTCATTCCTGGCATCTGGGTCTGGGTAGATCCCATCATCTGATCGTTGATACGTGTGTAAATCACGCTGGAAACAGTCATCAGCAAAGCAAAGAGACTGACATGGTTGCCGTACCAAGGCAATGAAAATCCACCGGGGAAGGTATAGATAGCATCATAGGAGGAAAGATCTTTTGCCCAGAGGAATGCCTGATGGCGAAGTTCGATGGAACTTGGAAAAAAACGGAACATTGCGATCAGGATGGGCATCTGGAGTAGCAGCGGGATACAACCTGCCATCGGGTTCACACCTGCACGCTTGTACAGATCCATCGTGGCCTGTTGTTTCTTCATTGCATCTTCTTTCTTCGGAAATTTCTTTGTGAGTTCATCGATGTCAGGTTTCAATGCCCTCATCTTGGCTGAAGATTTGTAAGTTTTGAATGCAATCGGGAACAGGATGATCTTCAACAGGATTGTAAGAATTAAGATAATGATGCCATAGTTCCATCCAAAGTTTCCGAAGAACGAGAATACCGGGATCACCGCCCATATATTGATCCATGCGATCGGTGCAAAACTCCAACCCAACGGGATCTGCCGCTCCAGCCCGAGATCATATGATTTCAAGGAATAGAACTTGTTCGGCCCGAAATACATCGAGAAGAAAATGGAATTGGTTTCGGAAGGAGAAAAAGAGATTCCTGCTTCTGCCGACATTGACCTCAGATATCTGTCATCCCTTGGCAAAGTAGTAGTCCTTATCTTTGCATCTGTGAAAAAATTACCAGCGATTATAGTCGATGAGAAAAACTGTTGCTTGAAAGATATCCATTTGACCCGTTCATTTTTCATGTCCTTTGTCTGATCCTTGGTCTCGGTAAGATAATCTACTTTATCTTCAAAGAATTTGTAATATATTGTAGAATTCATCCGCTCCATCTTGAGACTTTTCTCCTGGCGATTCAGGTTATCCTCCCAGTTCAATACAAGGAATTGTGTGCCAGGGTCAAAGACATCCTTCATACCATTAAGATTCACCTGAAAGCCCAGCATATATTGATCGCCTTTGAGAGTATAAACGAACTCTACATATTTTGAAGGATTCAGCGAAGTATCAGATGCGTCCACAAAAAGCCGCATTGCAAACTGCAAAGAATCTTTACCGTGGACTGAAAAAGATGATGTATTATTTTTATCTGTGAAAACGGGCTTGAAATATAACTTATCGGTATAGATATCCCTGTTGTTCACAAAGAAATGAAATCCGAAATGCAGGGAGTCATCGTCGAGAAGGATCAGAGGCTTACCGTCCCAGGCCTTGTACCTTTTCAATTCTGCATATTCTATCTTCCCACCTTTTGAGGAGATCCTGAGCTTTAGTACGTCGTTTTCGATTGTATAAGATTCCTTTGTTCCCGAAGCTGAGCCTGCAAAAACGCTCATCTGCTCTTTCAGCACTTCGCGTACGGCTTTTACACTGTCAGTTGGATTTCCGGAAATGGCCTTCAGTTTTTTACCTGCCTGTTCCATGGCCAGCCGGCGTGCCTGTGCAAGAATAATTTCTTCCCGCCTCTGGTTTTGCACATAGCCGATTGAATCTGACTTTCTTTTCAAAGCCTCCCTCTCTTTTTGGGATGGGGTCATCAGTAAACTGTATACTACGAAGATCCCGAAAATCAAAAGCAGGCCTATGATCGTGTTCTTGTTGTTCATGTAAAAAAGATACTATTTATGACTATGAAAAATCCGGTTAATTACCTGACCGTGATTGGGTGCGCAAAGATACTTGAAAAGTCAATATGAAAAGATGCAAGGGAAAACCATTGACTCAGGCAGGTCTTTTCTTTGTTCTCTTAGTTTTCTTTGTTTTCTGTCTTGCCTTATAATCTATGGCGGCCTTGACAAATGACTTGAATATCGGATGCGGATTAGCTACCGTGCTTTTAAATTCAGGATGGAACTGTACGCCTATGAACCATGGATGTCCTTTTAGCTCGACGATCTCCACAAGATTGTCCTTTTCATTGATCCCTACAGGTATCATGCCCGCTTTCTGATATTTTTCAAGGTAGGCATTATTGAATTCATATCGGTGGCGATGCCGCTCGAAGATGTCCTCCATCTTGTAAATATCATGTATTTTTGATCCTTTTTTAAGTCTGCAGGGATAGGCTCCCAGTCGCATGGTACCTCCCAGCCCTGCAATTTTTTTCTGCATCTCCATCATATCTATTACCGGATAGGGAGTAGACTTGTCAAATTCAGTAGAATTGGCTCCTGACATCCCAATGACATTCCTTCCGAATTCAACCACGGCGCATTGCATGCCAAGGCAGAGGCCCAGGAACGGGATCCCGTTTTCCCTTACATAACGGATCGCAGTGATCTTTCCTTCAATTCCCCGGTGGCCGAAACCGGGCGCGACCAGGATGCCGTCCAATCCGGTCAGCTTCTCAGCAACATTTGAATTATCTATTGTCTCTGAGTGGATAGTCCGGATATTGACCCGGCACTCGTTGGCAGCGCCGGCATGAATGAAAGATTCATTTATGGATTTGTATGCATCTTTCAGCTCCACGTATTTACCGACAAGTCCAATGGTTACTTCTTTCTTGGGATTTTTAAGCTTATAGAGGAATTTCTCCCAATTAGCAAGATCCGGTTCCTGAGTACATTTTACTTTTACTTTCTTCAGGATTTCAACATCCAGGTTTTCTTTATGCATAAGTACCGGGACTTCATAGATCGATTCAGCATCAATACATTCAATGACTGAAGATGGTGCTACATTGCAAAAAAGCGCGATTTTCTTTTTCAGGTTATCGGAAAGATGCTTTTCTGTCCGGCAAACGATGATATCCGGCTGAACTCCTGATTCAAGCAAAGTTTTTACCGAATGTTGTGTCGGTTTGGTTTTTAGCTCTCCGGCAGCAGCCAGGTATGGTACCAGGGTAAGATGTACCACAACGCAGTTTTTGCCTAACTCCCAACGCATCTGTCGGACAGCTTCAATGTAAGGCAGCGATTCAATGTCACCCACCGTTCCCCCGATTTCCGTGATCACAAAATCGTAGTTTCCTCTGTTCGCCAGGAGCATGATCCGGTACTTGATCTCATCCGTAATATGTGGAATCACCTGGACTGTTTCCCCAAGATATTCACCCTGCCGTTCTTTTGTGATAACCGACTGGTAAATGATCCCGGTAGTGATATTGTTATCCTGTGAAGTGGGAACATTCGAGAAACGTTCATAATGTCCCAGGTCAAGATCAGTTTCGGCACCGTCTTCCGTCACGAAACATTCGCCGTGTTCATATGGATTCAGGGTGCCTGGGTCGATGTTGATGTAAGGGTCGAGTTTCTGGGTCGTCACTGAAAAGCCTCTCGCTTTCAGTAATTTGGAGATAGAGGCTGAAATAATTCCTTTTCCCAGGGAGGATGAAACCCCTCCGGTAACAAAAATGTACTTTGTCGTGGACATCAGAATATAGAGTTGTACTGCATAGAAAGGGCAAAATTAAGGTTTTAATTCTGATAAAGAAAGAATTTGAATTTGAATCCTGTGTATATTATTTTTGTATGTACTCGGGAGGGTTTATCCTGCGCTTGATTGCGAGGATCTCCGAAGTAATTTCCTCAATCGGTTTATTTGTAACCGTGATCACCGGCCAGCCGTATTTCTGGAAAATGTTTTGTGAGTAATTCAATTCCCGTTTCACGTGCTCGAGGGAAGAATAATCTCCTGTATTTCCTCCAAGATATTCCTGACGGACTGTCCGGAGTCTCGACAAATCAGCAGGGTGAGTGGTCAGTCCGAATACATGCCCCAGAGAAAGTTGCCCCAGGATATCCGGCGGATCCACTCCGAGCACGATCGGGTAATTCGCCACGAACCAACCTCTGAAGGCAAGAAAGATACTCAATGGCGTTTTAAATGTACGTGAAACGCCGACCAGCACGATCTCTGCCTTCTCGTATTCATAGTATCGCTGCCCATCGTCATGTGTAAAAGCAAACTGCATGGAATCGATCCGCTTAAAATATTCCTTGTTAAGATAAAAGAACAATCCGGGTTCTTCTGACGGTAAATTTTCCAGATGTTGTGAAAGGCGCGACAACAGCGGCCCCATGATGTCAATGGCATCGATATTATGCTCCCTGCTCATCTTAATGATGGAGGACCTGAGTGACTCGGAAACAACCGTATGCACAATAATTGCCTTTGATGCAAGGATTTCGGGAAGGATCTCAAGGACCTGTTGTTCCGTGCGGATCCCCGGCTTTACTGTAACTTCAACCCTTGCATTCGGGAACTGCGTAAGTGCAGCCATAACCGCCTGTTCAGCTGTACGCCCACTGCCATCTGAGATAACAAATATCTTATTCATCTTAAAGATCCATTGCTAAATGACAAATACACTGCAATTCAAGATTTACAAAGATAGTTACAACCGTTATTTTTTAAATAAATTGATAAAATTTTTACTCAGCTTTCATCGTTACCCCTATAATTCTTAATTTTGCAGCACTTTTCTAAAAGATTAAATTTAAATCTAAATAAAAACAAACTATGGGAACGATAAAAGTCGGAATTAATGGATTTGGCCGTATCGGCCGCCTGACATTCAGGGCATTGCTGAATAATAAAAACATTGAAGTGGTCGCATTCAATGACCTTACCGATGCAACGACACTCGGACATCTTTTCAAATATGATTCGGTTCATGGCAGATTCAATGGTGATGTTGCAGTTGACGGAGATTCACTTATCATAAATGGGAAAAAAATTCGTATATATGCTGAAAAAGATCCCGCTAACCTCCCCTGGAAAGATCTGGGTGTTGAGATCGTGGCTGAATGTACAGGTATTTTCAGGACAAGGGAAAAAATGTCGAAACACCTTACAGCAGGCGCCAGGAAGGTAGTTCTGTCCGTTCCTTCCGATAAGAAGGAAGACGTTGATCTTACCGTTGTCATTGGAGTGAATGACAACAAGCTGACAAAAGACATGAAGCTGATCTCCAATGCATCCTGTACAACCAACTGCCTGGCACCGGTCGCCAAGGTGCTGAACGATAAATTCGGAATCAAAAAGGGTTTGATGAACACCATCCACTCTTATACCAACGACCAGATCATCCTTGATGCCCCGCATAAGGATCTGCGCAGGGCAAGGGCTGCTGCTCTTTCCATGATACCTACAAAGACAGGTGCAGCTAAAGCTATCGGATTGGTGATCCCTGCGCTGGATGGGAAAATGGATGGTTTTGCAGTACGTGTCCCGACCCCTGACGGATCGTTGGTTGACCTGACCTGTGAACTTTCACGCAGCGTGACAAAAGATGAGGTTAATGCTGCCATGAAAGAGGCTGCAGACGGGCCAATGAAAGGCATCCTAGAATATCTTGATGAGCCACTGGTGAGTCATGATATTATCGGGAACACACATTCCGCCATCTACGACTCATTGATGACCAAGGTCATTGATGGAAATCTGCTGAAGATCATTGCCTGGTATGATAATGAAGTCGGCTATTCCACCCGTCTTGCTGACCTGATCGGGCTGATCGCTGAATAAGGTCATCTTAAAATGACAACCTGGCATTTCTTAATGATTTCTTAACCAGGAATTCATTAATCCTCCTTACCTTTGGGGGAGATTGAATTTTATGGAAAAATCTGAATATAAGATCCTTTTGGTCGACGACGAACCTGATATCCTCGAATTTGTAGGATATAATATCCGTAAAGAAGGTTATACGCTTTTTACCAGTTCCAACGGTAAAGATGCGATCCAGATCGCTAAGAAAGTCATCCCCCATTTAGTTATCCTGGACATTATGATGCCGGGTATTGATGGCATTGAAACTTGCATCGAAATGCGCAAGGCAGAGACATTAAAATCAACATTGATTGCCTTCCTGACAGCCCGAAGTGAAGATTTTTCGCAGATCGCAGGACTGGATGCCGGGGGTGATGACTATATATCCAAACCGATCAAGCCGAGGGTGCTTATGAGCAGGATCAATGCATTATTGAGAAGGATGCCTGAAACACCGGGCCAGGAAACACAAATCCAGCTCGGAGATATCATTATCGATCGTGAAAAATACATCGTCCTTAAAAAGGGGAAAGAAATCCAACTTCCGAGGAAAGAATTCGAGCTTCTTGAACTGCTGGCTTCCAAGCCCGATAAGGTATTTACCCGTGAACAGATCTTCGAAAAAGTCTGGGGTAACGATGTCATTGTAGGCGACCGTACCATCGATGTTCACATCCGCAGGATCCGCGAAAAGCTGGACTCCGATAACATTAAAACCATCAAAGGCGTTGGTTACAAATATGAAGCCTGACAGGAATATCAGTCCCAACACATGGATGCTGATCAATTCGGTTGCTATTGTTATTGTCCTCTCTTTTCTTTACGTTGGTTCGGCGCTCGTTATGCAGGAAAGCATCCTTTGGATCCCATTGCTGATTGCCGATGCCGGGGTATTCCTCCTCTCCTATTTCATCTACCACTACATCCTCGAAAAATTCATTTACGACAAAATAAAGCTGATCTACAAGACGATCCATACACTTAAATCAAAGATCTCTATTAAAGAAATGGATCTTAGCCTCAACAGTGACATCATAAGCAAAGTCAATGAAGAAGTGACCGAATGGGCTAAGGACAGAAGGGAAGAGATTGAAGAACTGAAGAAGCTGGAAGCCTACCGGAGAGAATTTCTCGGGAATGTATCACACGAGCTGAAGACACCGCTTTTCAATATCCAGGGCTATATACTTACCCTGCTTGACGGTGGCCTTGACGATCCTTCCATCAATAAAGAATACCTTGAACGTACCGGGAAAAATATCGAGCGGATGATCTCCATCGTGGAAGACCTTGAAGTGATCTCAAGGTTTGAAACAGGAGAACTTAAACTCGATATCATCAATTTTGATATTGTCTCGCTTGCCTCAGATGTCATAGAACTTCTTGAAGTAAAAGCAAAGAAGAAAAACATCCGCATGAGTGTTGCCAGGGAACTGGAAAAACCATTATTTGTAAGGGCCGATAAGGAACGCATCCGCCAGGTGCTGATCAACCTCCTGGATAACAGTATCAAATACGGAACTGAGAACGGTAAGACAAAGGTCAGTTTTTTTGATATGGATGAGAACATCCTGATCGAAGTCACAGATAATGGAATTGGTGTCGATTCAAAAGATATCTCAAGGTTATTTGAACGGTTTTTCAGGGTTGACAAGAGCAGATCACGTGAACAGGGTGGGTCGGGATTGGGGCTTGCCATTGTCAAGCATATCATCGAAGCCCATCAGCAAACCATCAATGTCAGAAGCACGATCGGCGTGGGGACTACATTTGCGTTCACCCTTCAGAAGGCAAATTCGATTCGTTTGTAGAATCCTCCTCCCAAAAACGTTTTGAATGCTTAACCAGTTTCCCTTCCACCAGGAAGTAAATGGATTCCGCAATGTTACGTGAATACCTGGCAATACTTTCAATCTCTGAGATGATCATCATCAGGTTTGTAGCGACAATCACTACGTCAGATTTTTTTTCCATCTGTTCAATAATGTGTTCAGATATGGACTGAACTTTTTCCCTGATGACCATTGCATCGCGAAAAATATCCTTTATATAGACGGTATTCCTTGAATTCAGAATAGTTACCACATCTCTGACAATGGCATCAGCTGATCCTGCAAGATCATCGATCTTTAATTCAATCACAATATCCTTGTAATCACCCAGTCCTTCAATTCGTCTGGCAATGCTTACTGCATGGTCACCCATCCGTTCAAGGTCATTGTTCATCTTCAGTGAAGCCATGATCAGGCGCAGGTCAGTTGCCACCGGCTGTGTCAATGCAAAGATTCGCTGGCAAAGCTTGTCTATCTTGGTATCCAGTTTATCAATTGCATGCTCAGTTTCTATAATTTCTTCAGCGGCCTCAAGATCGCAATTGATAAGCGCAATCATAGTCTGATGGATCTGAGAAGCCACAAGATTTCCCATCCTCAGGATCCTTTTTTTTAATTTTTCGAGTTCAAGTTCGAAATGTCGTTCCATATTGGTTAAGGTGTGAATGTTAGTACTTTATAAATCGTGACGCGTCACGCGAAATTTGATTATCCAAATCTTCCTGTTATATAATCTTCAGTTTGTTTTTTATCCGGGCCTGTAAATATTTTTTTTGTCTTTCCGAATTCAACCAGCTCTCCGAGATAAAAGAATGCCGTATTATCACTAACGCGGGCAGCTTGCTGCATATTATGGGTAACTATGATGATCGTATAATTTACTTTCAGCTGGAAGATCAACTCTTCAATCTTCGAGGTGGAGAGTGGATCGAGGGCACTGGCAGGCTCATCCATCAGGATGATCTCTGGATCGACAGCCAGGGTACGTGCAATGCAAAGGCGTTGCTGCTGGCCACCGGATAAACCCAGTGCAGAATCGTGCAGCCGGTCTTTTACCTCATCCCATATAGCTGCCCTCTGCAGCGAAACTTCCACGATCTCTTTTAATTTTTTATGGTCACGCATCCCATTGATCCTTGGACCGTATGCTACATTCTCAAAGATGGATTTTGCAAAAGGATTTGATTTCTGAAATACCATGCCGATTTTCTTCCGGAGGTTCACGGAATCTACATTTTTATCATAAATATTGAACTCATCCACCAGCACTTCTCCGGTGATCTTTACGCCCGGGATTAGGTCATTCATGCGGTTAAGCGTTCTGAGGTAAGTTGATTTGCCACAGCCAGATGGGCCGATCAGGGCGGTTACCTGTTTTTCCGGAATGTCCATCGAAATAGTATTCAGGGCCATCTTGGCCCCATAGTAGAGCGTCAGATTCTTAGATTTTATTTTCGTTTCTTTCATAGTATTATTGCGACCTTTTCATTGTTCTTAATGAGATCTTCTCAGCCTTGACCTGATCAGAACGGCAACAAAATTCAGGGTGAAGGTCAGAAGGAGTAATACGAGAGTCGTGGCGAATTGTATCGGCAAGGTCTGATCGACATTGACCGATTGGGTTGACATAATGTATATATGATAGCCGAGTGACATGAACTGGTCACTGAGGGAATGAGGCAAAGTTGCAAGATAATATGCAGCTCCCGTGAAAAGGATCGGCGCCACCTCTCCTGCTCCTCTTGAAATAGCAAGAATAGTACCTGTGAGGATCCCTGATCTTGCCCCCGGCAGAACTACCTTCTTGATGGTCTGCCATTTGGTCGCACCCAGGGCCAGGCTTGCCTCCCTCAGATCCCTTGGAACCGCGTGAATCGATTCTTCAACAGAAACGATCACGACCGGTAATGTCAACAGTGCCATCGTCAGGCTGGCCCAAAGAATATTGGGTTGTGCCCATATAAGCTGTCCTCCGGAAAACAGCTTATCCATTCCACCTCCTACAAACTTTATAAAGAATCCGAGGCCAAAAAGCCCAAAAATGATAGAGGGCACCATTGAAAGTGTCCTGACTGCAAACTGGACACCCTTTGCAATCCATGAAGATTCTTTTGCATATTCAGTAAGGTAAAGCGCAGTTATCACACCAAATGGAACGGCTGCAACCGACATGATGATCACCATGAGGGCTGTTCCATATATGGCAGGGAAGATACCCCCTTTGGTCATCCCCTCCTGCGGAAATGTCGTAAGGAACTTCCAGGATATCTCGTCCTTCCCACCGATAATTATCAGCACAAGCATGATAATAATGACAGCAATGATAAGGATCACAGACAAACCCGTTGCCCCCATCATAATGCCACCCTTTATTCTATCTGATTTTTTCATTTTTTCCCCTGTAAGCGGGTCATTAATCTTCCTTTAACATAAAATTCGGCAGTTGCATTCAAAGTGAAAGTAAAAACAAATAACAACGTGCCGATCAGGAAGAGAACGTTGTAATGAGTATCACCAAACACAACCTCTGCCATTTCCGCCCCGATGGTTGCCGATAATGTCCTCACCGAATCAAATGGGTTCAGTGACATAAGTGCGGCATTCCCTGTCGCCATTAACACGATCATAGTTTCCCCGAATATTCTTCCGATGCCTAATAAAACAGCTGCAAAAATTCCCGGAGCTGCGGCAGGTAAGGTGACAAAAAAAGCTGTCTGCCATTTTGATGCACCAAGTGCCAGGCTGGCTTCCTTATAATTTGAAGGAACTGCAGTCATTACATCTTCAGTGACTGTAAAAATGATCGGTATTGCAGCCAGTGCCATGGCTACTCCACCGACAAATGCGTTCAACCTTGTCTCATATCCGAAAAGATGCTGAAAGAAAGTTGCCATAACGATCAATGCAAAAAAGCCGATGACCACGGAAGGGAATCCGGCAAGAATTTCAATGGCAGGTTTAATAAATTCCCGCATCCACCGGGGAGCAAATGCAGCAGAGAACAAGGCTGCAAGAATGGCCAATGGCGCAGCAAAAAGTATAGCTATGATGGTTATTTTAAATGTACCTATGATCAATGGCAGCAATCCATATCGCGGACGATCTGATACCGGCATCCACACCTTCCCCACAAGACCTTTCAGGGTCACCTTGTTTCCTTCACCGGAATCATCTTCTTTATAGGAAAGGCCCCCGGCTTCTGCAGCAACTGTGGTGTCAGCTGTTGAATCACTGGTTGCACCATATACCTCCTGCTTTGCAGCCGGGGCAACCGAATCATTTCCCCCATAGACTTCTTGTTTATTATCATTCTGACCCTGTCCTGCAGAACCGTAGGTTTCCTGCTTTAATGCTGTTATCTCAGTTTTTTTTGCAGATTTACCATAGAAGATCGGCAGTGTTTCGCGAAAAACGAACAGAAAAATGAGAATGATGATGGCGATAGAAAGGAAGGCAACTCCTGTAATGATCTTCTCGGAAAAAAATTCCGAAGGTCTCATCTGTTTTTTCAGGCTATCCTTGCTGAAAACAAACTTGTCAGCCTTTTGTTTTGAAACTTCTTCCTGCTTATCCGTCAGCCCGGTGTTTTCTTCTGATGGCTGAGTCTCTTCCGTATTCATTCCTATAGTATTAATAAAATCCCAAAGCAGCGCATTCAGCGCTGCTTTGGAACCATTTACTAACCGCTACTTCACTGGAAAATAGCCTTCTTCGACCACAAGTTTTTGACCTTCCGGTCCAAGAATCCAGTCGATGTAGTTTTTTATTTCACCTGTCGGCCTGTTTCTCAGGTACATATATAGATACCTGCTGATAGGATATGTCCCGTTTTTAATTGTTTCAGCCGATGGTGCATATGCCTGAGATTTATCATCTTTTTTCACCAGGCATTGTTTGATTCCTTTTGAATAAGCTGCTCCGCCATACCCGATGCCATATTTATCATTTTTTACAGCATTCACGACGGCTGCGGTTCCGGGAAGTGTCTGACAACTGGTTGCATAATCTCCTTTTACAACATTTTCCTGGAAGAAGACATAGGTTCCCGAGCTATTTTCACGGCCATACAGTTTGATCTCTGCATTGGCGCCTCCAACTTCTTTCCAGTTCTTGATCTTCCCTGTATAGATCCCGCTCAGTTGTTTAAGATTGAGTTCTTTCACAGGGTTCGCCTCGTTTAAGTAGACCGTGATACCATCTTTGGCACAACGTATCTCGACACCCAATGAGCCATAACGTTCCTTCAGCTTATCGATCTCGCTCTGTTTCATCGGACGACTGGCATCACAAATATCAGTTGAACCATTGATAAGCGCGGAGATTCCAGTGCCCGAGCCACCGCCTGTCACCTGGATAACAACTTCAGGATGCGATTTCATGTAGACTTCCGCCCATCTCTGGGCCAGGATTACCAAGGTGTCTGATCCTTTTACCGTGATCTTTTTTGGCGCCGGCATGAATGCTAAGGCGACGACAGCAAGAAGAATAACACTGGTTATCGTTTTTATAATATTTGATTTTTTCATGATTTGTTTTCTTTTTAATAAATTAAACTTTGATATTTGACATCTTAAAATCTGGCCTGAATTCTCAAGGTTATAAAATTCTGTTTGACAGTATTGCTGTAATCGTAAGAACCTGGTACACCATTAACTGTATAATTCTGTACCACTTTACCTGCCAATACTTTTTCATTCATAGGAATAGAGTAAGCAAGCTGTAATTTGATATTGTCACTGAAGAAATAAGTGTATGCAATTGTCCAAGTACCATAAGCAATATCATTCAATCCACTCATTAGCTTCTCATTGGTTGTTGACTTAGTTGTGACTATTGTATACATATTGGTAGCTGGAGAATAAGTGGTGGTAGTACTGGAGTTAGTTGTAGATTTATTGTAACCATAACTGGTAGATATCGAATCCTTATTAATCTTTGTATTAGGATTGTAATAATCATACCGGATAGCAATCTGGTTTCGTTTTCCTATATTCTTGATAAGATATACATAATATCCCATAAACTTACGCTCGATAGCAGGAGTTATAGTAGTTGTCGTTGTATTCGTGTTGGTTTGTCTCAGTGTATCCTTTGCCATGCTGAATGAGGTAGAAGATACAGCTGCACCCTTGACATCTGTTCCAGGAGCACCATTTACACCAAAAATGTATTCGCCTTTAATTGCGAGTCCGCCAAGAACATCAAGATAAAGTTGTCCTTCAAAGCCAACCCATTGTCTGCGGACAGCATTTCCCCAGTTGGTTTCAGCTTTGTCATAAGTATAATCTGAATTCAAAAGATCAGGCGAATTTGCTTTCACGCTGCCATAGTATCCGTTAGCACCTATGTTAAGACCACCTATTTTACCCAGTTTGAAGGCATAGGTTGCACGAAGCACCAGATCCTTGAAATTATCAAAGTCAATATTATTCTGTGCGGCATTGATGGTATTTCCGGCTGCATCAGTATAGGTGTAACCTTCATTCCCGTTCAGCAAAGCAAGTTGAATCTTTAAATGTGTTTTCTGGGGCATCACTTCCAGTTTCAGACCAATGGCTTTTTCATCCGGGTAAAGAGTGGTAATGACTCTTGATCTTTCAAGACATTCGAGGTCAGCGGATGAGTATTCAACTTCATAGTCAGGACGGTCAAATTTACCAGCCCATAAAGAAAAGGTCTTTAACCAGGGTTCATTTATCCGGGCATAGGCGTTTTTAATGGTCAAATTACCGGGCGCAAAATCAGGTTCAAGCACAAAAGCAACCCCTGTAGCAGGTTCATAAGTTACTTTTATCCTGGCACGACGCACCATGAAATAATTACTGGGATAAGTTGAGGATTGTTCATAATCAAACCACTGTGCCTGGATATAACCGGTCAACTTGATCTTTGTCAGGCTGGTAAGATCGCTTTCTACTGATGCGATCCTGTCCTCAAAACCGTTAATACGGTCTCTCAGGGTCGTGACCTGCTGTGGCAACGTATCCATTGAACTTGTCTGAGCTACAATTGGTTTTGCCAGCATCATGGGAACAAATAAGCCCAGTGTTAATGCGAATAGCGTGATCTTTTTTGTCTTCATCCGATTACTTAAACCAGATGGTCGCAAGGAATTCTCCTGCGAAATGGAGTTTTTAGTAAATGCTCTTTTCATAATTGTTGATTGATTAAGTTTGCCGCAAAAGTATGCCGGATAAGAAAGTCAGGTGTTAACACAGTATTACCTTTGTGTTAACAAATCGTGAAGGATGGGCTGGATACTGCCTGCCTGCCAGTCAGGCAGGGATGCTGGATGTGTGGGTGTGACTGTGGCTGGTGTGAAATGTTTGTACTAGTAAATTGGGAAAGGATTAAATATGAAGTGTGACTCCTGAGGCAATGATCGAGCGGCGGATGGCTTCCTGGATTTGTTTTATTTTACGGGTTGTTTCTGTCAGCGGCTCTTTGAATTCTGTGATTTCCCTGATTTTCAAACGAGCCTTCAGGAAATGTTCCTGGAGAGAGAAGTTTTTATCAATCATCCTGCAGGTCCTCATGATGGAAAGCAACATCAGCTCTTTATCTGATAATTCCTGCTCACCCGTAAGTTTCGAATACAAATTCCCGAGAATCTGTTTTTTTAATTCTATATTAATAAGGGGATATATATCCTGGTGAAAAATCAGGAAGAATCGGTATTCTTCTCTCCTGAGGATGTTCTTCTTAACAAGATTCCTGACCAGGAATTTCCATTTTAAACCGCTTTTATAAACAATCCGCTGGATTGAATTTTTAAGTGTCAGTTTCTTTTTTGATTTCCGTAATACTTCCAAAGCAGAGTCCAGCACTTTATCCCCTGTCTCCCTGGTTCCGGTTATCTTTACCTTTTCACCTGAGAATTCAATTTCCCCGTCTTTTTCCAACTCGAATAAAACAGCCCCGGCAAGCCCGAATTTGATCCGTTGTTCTGAATTCCCAAACCATCCCTTATCATTTAATGCCAGCAGAACGATCGTTTCCGTAAAGGAGAGTACATTACTATTTTCTTCTGCTGTCATTTCCAAGTTTCAGTATATAACTATAACTCATTTTAAATCCCAAAATTACATCACAGCACCAGGCGGAATAATAAAAAGAGACCACCCGAAAGTAAAATGGTGACCGGAAGGGTGAACACCCATGCAGCAAGTATATTTTTTATCGTAGCCATCCGGAGGTTCTGCCGCCCTTCTCCTGCTACCATTGCCCCTGCAACACCGGATGAAAGCACGTGTGTGGTGCTCACAGGCAGCCCAAACCAGGTGGATACACTGATCGTACTGGCTGCAATGAGCTCAGCACTGGCTCCCTGGGCATAAGTTAGATGAGTTTTCCCGATCTTTTCTCCAATTGTGACCACAATTCTCTTCCACCCGATCATTGTTCCAAAACCAAGAGATAATGATACCAGGAGGATGACCCAATGGGGTGCATATTCAGTATGGATCTTTAATTTTTTAATATCTGATTTCAGAGTGATGATATCGGCTGGTTTTAAAGGAGTTTTTGCATGATTGTATGTGCTTTTCAATACCAGATCAACATTCCTGGCTATGAGAAAGATAGATTTGCGGATATTAAAATTCGCATTCTTATCTACCCGGGTAGAGGTCATTCCAGATAGCTGGCTGATATTCTGTAAATTTGACAGAATAAGGTGGTAGCCTTTTCTTCCATTTTCAGTCAGTGCAAGTGTATCCATTTTATGCATTGTCCATTCAGTCCTTTTGACATCCATAAAGAGTTTCTGAGCAGGCTGACTCCGGTCGAGGGCAAAGAAGGCAGGAGCAAATGCGATCAGGATAAGCATGATCAGGCCAACCCCCTTTTGCCCGTCATTTGAGCCGTGAGCATAACTGACACTGGTACAGGTGAGCACCAGTATACTCCGGATCCACAGGGGTGGCGGCTTTCTGCCTTGGGGTTCCCTGAAAATTTCCGTGTTCTTAATGAGTTTTTTCAGCAGTAACATAACTATTAAAGCTAACCCAAAGCCAAAGACAGGGGAAATGAGCAAAGAAAGACCGACCTCTGTAACCTTGGTCCAGTTCAAAGCAACCTCATGATTCCCGGGAAGAAGAATGAATGCAGCCCCTACACCAAAAATAGAGCCTATCAGTGTATGCGAACTTGAACAGGGGATCCCGATGTACCATGTGGCCAGGTTCCAGATAATAGCAGTCAGGATCAGTGAAAAAGCCATCGCGACGTTATGTGCAAGGTTGGGATCGAGGATCACATCAAGGGGTAGAAGGTTTATGATGCCAATGGCAACGACGATCCCGCCGACATTCACACCGACAAAATTCCAGAATCCCGACCATATTACCGCAACCGTGGGCTTTAAGGTGTGAGTATAGATAACTGTCGCTACCGCATTGGCCGTATCATGAAACCCATTGATAAATTCAAATGAACAGGCTGCAAGAAGGCATAAGATAAGAAAAATACTATAAACAGTATTAAGTCCGAACATTGGTCAGTAATAGGCCTGGTAAAAGTAGAGGGATTGATTCCTGGGTATGTTAAGACTATATTATCTTAATATTAATAAATTGTTAAATTTTTAAGGAAAAATGAATCAAGGAAAGGAATAATTCCACTAAAGGATCATCCGGAATAAAAGAAAGAGCGCACCGGCCAGGACAATTGTTACCGGTAAAGTAAAAACCCAGGCAGTCAGGATATTTCTTATTGTATTCATATGAAGGTTCTGCCTTCCCTTTCCTGCAACCATAGTACCTGCAACACCTGATGAGAGAACATGGGTGGTACTCACAGGAAGACCAAATAATGATGAGCCAATGATGGTGATGGCAGCAATGAATTGTGCGGTTGCCCCCTGAGCATAGGTCAGGTGTGTTTTCCCAATCTTTTCACCTATAGTGACGACGATCTTTTTCCAACCGATCATAGTTCCTAATCCCAATGAAAGAGAGATCATCAATATCACCCATCTTGGTGCATATTCTGTATTCGATTTGAGTCTTTTTACATTGGATCCGAGTCGAGCAATATCGGCCGGTTTTAAAGATGTCTTTACCCGGCTGGCAGGATCTTTC